>ERZ780040.306-NODE-306-length-11328-cov-8.44167_pt1 | contig 11328 bp, 8 predicted proteins | sample MGYA00511852_ERZ780040 | MGnify/ENA primary metagenome ERZ780040 (study PRJEB29588, sample SAMEA2150866) | human gut metagenome | biome: human gut; feature: human-associated habitat; material: faeces | place: Denmark | collected 2008/2010 ... | reverse complement strand
CAGGGGGAGCGGGGGATCCCCCTGCTGACCCGATGAGCGGGTTAACCTTACCGCCTGTTGCCTTGTACATAATCTTACCGAAAAGTACACCGAATGCAGTACCCATACAGAACGCAAGAAGACCGAGAACGATAATCTTGATTGTGTCAAGAGTAAGGAAGTTCTGACCGGATGCGGTTGCACCTACAGTTGTACCAAGGAAGATTGTGATAATATTCATAAGCTCGTTCTGAGCTGTTTTGCTGAGTCTTTCAACAACGCCGGACTCCTTAAAGAGGTTACCGAGCATAAGCATACCAACGAGCGGAGCTGCGTCGGGAAGGAAGATTGCGATGATAATAACAACAATTACCGGGAACATAATCTTCTCAAGCTTTGAAACAGGACGAAGCTGCTCCATAACTACGGAACGCTCTTTTTTGGTTGTGAGCGCCTTCATAATAGGCGGCTGAATAATCGGCACAAGAGCCATATATGAATATGCTGCAATTGCGATTGAACCGAGAAGATGCGGAGCAAGCTTTGTTGTTACATAAATAGCCGTAGGACCGTCGGCACCGCCGATAATACCGATAGCACCTGCCTCTGCCTCTGTAAAGCCGAGGAAAATAGCACCTGTAAATGTTAAAAAGATACCAATCTGTGCGGCAGCACCGAGAATAAGGCTCTTCGGGTTAGAGATGAGCGGACCGAAGTCAGTCATACAACCGATGCCGAGGAAGATAAGAGGCGGATAAATGCCGAGCTTAACACCCTGATAGAGGTAATAAAGAAGTCCGCCGTATGTCGGATTCTCAATATAAGTTACTCCGTCAATCACCGTTTTGGCATGTCCCGACACCGCAACATTCTGTGCGGTACATTGAGCCTCTGTCAAAAGCTGTGTTGTAGGCGGAGCCATAATGCTCGGATAAAGATTAACAAGCAGCATACCGAATGCGATAGGAAGGAGCAAAAGCGGCTCATACTGCTTTTTGATTGCAAGGTAAAGCAAAACGATTGAAATACCAATCATTACATAGTTCTGCCAGTTAAGAGTTAACAGACCCGAGTCTTCAAAGATACCGACAACGGCATCTACAAAGCCTTGTAAAATTTCCATTAGATAACATCCTTTCCCTTAAAACTTTGCCTTAAAACGGGCGGGTATTATCAAGTACACCGGCTTTTGCCCATGCGGAACGACCGCCGTCTGATGACTTTTTAATACTCTTGATTCTTGCTTTTTCGAAAGAGCCGTACATTGTGGCAACTGCTGCGGAAATTACGGCAACAACCTCATCGGAAACACCGTCTGTCTGAGCAGGAGCAACAGGAGCGGCAACAACAGGAGCAGGAGTTTCTGCTACGGTTTCAGCCTTTTTCTCTTTGCTCTTTTTGCCGGCATCTTGAGCTTTCTGAATGATTGCGCCGTAAATCTTGATTATGAAAATCAAGAGAATCAGCATTGCGAATACAACAACAAAACCTGTAAGAACAACTTTTGCAGAGGCAATACCTTTTTCGGCAAGGGAAAGCTCCTCTTTAGCCAATAAAGCTACATCGGAAAGATTCATAAAACAACCCCCATATTTGTCATTTGCATATAGGAATATTATACTTTATTCCCGAAACATTTTCAATAACAAATATGGGGCGAATAATTTTTTGGCGATATTACCAATTTATTTATTTGTGAGCCTGTTTATTTGTGAATTAAAGCTTTGCAATTTTATCGTTATTTGTCGTTACAGAATTATACATATTAATCCGTTACAGCCGTCATTGATAATTTTTTCAACTGTCTCCCCTATCCGCCTTCTGGCATCGGCAGGCATTCTGTACAGCTTGTTGTGAAGTCCCTCGTTAACGAGTTCGTGAACTGATTTTCCGAATATGTTACTCTCCCAGATTTTTTCCGGATTTTCGTCAAATTCTCTCAGAAGATAAGACACAAGCTCTTCGGACTGCTGTTCCGAACCGACAATCGGAGTTACCTCCGTCTGCGTAAAAATCTTCATCATATGAATTGACGGTGCGCTTGCTCTCAGCTTGATACCGTATTTTCCGCTCTGCTTAATAATCTGCGGTTCGTCAAGGGTAAGTTCGTCAATTGTCGGCATAACAATTCCGTAGCCCGTTTCCTGAACCTGTTCATAGGCCTGTGCAATCTTGTCGAATTCTTTTTGTTTTTGCGAAAGAGTCTTTATGCAGTTCAGAAGTTCGTACTCCTCGGTTATATCAAGCCCTGTTTCTTCCGAGATAACCTTGTAGAAAAGTTCGCTTTCGATAGATATGGCCATCTCCGCATATCCTTTGCCGAGGTCAAGACTCGTAACCTTTGCAGATGTGATGTACTCGCATTGCTCAATATCAGAGATTATCTGCTGAATTTGCCTGATTTTCTCAATTTTTGCGGCATTTTTCTTTATTGAATCAAATACAACCGATTTCAGCCAATGGTCTTTATCGAGCTTTACAACCCATTTCGGAATGTCAACCTTGATTTCACAGATTGGAAATTCAAACAAAAGCTGTGCAAGTATCCTTTTGATTTCGGTTTCGTCAAGCTCCATACAGCTAACGGGAATTACGGGAACCTTGTATTCGGCGGTCATTTCGTTTGACAGGCGAATTGTTTCATCTGCCGTAGGATCAACTGAATTGAGAAGTATAATGAACGGTTTATTGATTGCCTTCAGCTCATTAATTACTCTTTTTTCACTTTCAATATAATCTTCTCTCGGAATATCGCTGATTGTTCCGTCAGTAGTGATAACAAGACCGATTGTTGAATGGTCGGTAATTACCTTTTTAGTGCCTATTTCTGCGGCGTCATCAAAAGGAATCGCCTCGTTTGACCACGGAGTTTTTACCATTCTCGGTTCGTCCTCTTCGCTGTAACCGATTGCGCTGTTTACAATATAGCCTACGCAGTCAATCATTCTCACATTGAAGGTTGTGTTTCCGCCGAGATTGATTTCAACGGATTCCTCGGGAATAAATTTAGGTTCTGTGGTCATTATGGTTCTTCCTGCCGCAGATTGAGGAAGTTCGTCAACGGTACGCCTGTAAACTGCCTCGTCACGGATGTTGGGCAAGACAAGCGAATCCATAAACCTTTTTATAAATGTGGATTTTCCCGTTCTGACGGGACCGACTACTCCGATATAGACATCGCCGTCGGTTCTTCGGGAAATATCCTGATAAACATTTCTCTCTTCCATTTTTTATACCTCCCTATATTCTCGGAATCAACAGCATTTTAGGTGCGTCGAGCACTTGATTTTCAGCCGAATTTTCCGAAAGCAGCAAATCAAGCTTTGTGTTGTGGGATTTAGCAATATCCCAGAGCTTTTCTCCCTTGTCGGCAAAGTATAATGTCAGCGCACAATTTTCGGGAGGTATAGGTTTATCCTCAAAAACATTTACATTTTTTACGGTGTTTACTCTGTTTTCCGAAAAAACAGCACCGCAGATTTTCAGCTCACAACGAATTTCTATGACATCATCCTCGGCAAGTCTGTAGCTTATACTTGCTGTCCTTGTACCGAAAATTTTTGCACAGGTGCAGTCTGTCTGCGGAATAATATGCTCATAATCGGCTGAACGCTCAATAAACACAGGAACATCTTCCCCGTTAAGCGCCAATATGCATATATTGATTTTTCCGCTTATAACCATACCTCTGTCATCGTGTGAAGCCTCGGCAGTAATTTGTTCTGTGAAAATATCGAGAATTCGTGAGATTTTTCCGTCATCAATCTTAACGGACATTTTTTCCATATGAGGTTCATTAATCGGAACAACCTCGCCCGTAATTTTTAATTGTTCAAACTCCGGCAACGAGGAAAATTCTGTTGAGTAGGCATCACACACAAATTCTTCCTCACGGGTTATATAGCCCTCCTCCGTAACGCAGAGCTTTACTTCAAGTATCACCGACGGCTTTTCGGAAAGCATATCATTTTTCAGTCTGATATCATACGACATAACATCGCAGGAAACACAGTTGATTGTGTTTTCGTCAATTCCATCACAATCTAAAATTTTGTTGAACGGCAACAGATAGTCAAGCTTTTCAACTTCTCCGCTCTCTGCGTTTGAAAGGTACAAAAGCTTGAGATTAAGTTCACCGTTGAGCATAAGCTTTCCCGTTACAGCCTTAGCGTCAATCACTCCGACGCTTACATCGCTGCGGAGAACGGATTCAATCTGCGGTTTTTCGCCTACCGAAATTTCTTCGCAAACAGAAAACTGCTCTTGGCAGAACGATTTAAGATCGGCACAGGTAACGGTCTTTCGGTCGGTTTCGATATTATCGGAAGGCGTGAAAATGCTCGTCTGAGTTTTTGAAAATACCTTTGCATACAATGAAAACGCTCCGTGCATAACAAGTCTGCGGGGACTTAATGCCCTGCAGTTTATGTATTCCGGCTTGGTTTTTGTGATTATAACCGGATTGTCGGGAGCGTCTTTTACCGAAAAGTTCTGTGAAAAATTCACGCTTTGTTCGCAACAGCGCACGCTTTTCTTTATGCTTTCCACATACATCACATTTACTGTGCAGAATCCGTCAATCTGAAGCTGACCTCCGGAAAGGGTTCTGCTCTGAATTTTGGGTGTGAGGGTACATTTCAGAATTTTTTCTATATCCGGACAATAATCGGGCAGAGTGAGGTCAACATCTGCAAGCTGTTCGGCAACCGTGTCAAGCACAGCCGACGGTGTGCAAAACGAGCGGTTTTCCTGATTAAACTCCATATTTTTCTCTCCTTTATGTTTTATAGTTCAATTATATTAGGGAGTGCGGAAAAATATTACCCGTAAGATTAATCATAATTTTATTTTAAAAAATAAGATGTGCAAAGTTTTTTGTAACTATGCACATCTTTGGCTCGAATTTATTGTAAACTATTACCAATAGCAAGATTTTGGAACAGCATCCAAACATACGACTATTATTCCGACTTGGTTTCCTTTTTGATTCCGTAAATTTTTCTCAAAATTGCCGATATGAATTTTGGTTTCTCAATAAGTACAACTTTCATAATTACCTCCGAACACAACAAATACTGACAACTACGAGTGCGCCTGCCGCAATGACGAGTACCCATTCACTCGGCAGAAGTGATGCACACAGCAGTCCCAGTCCAAAGCATACTGCAGATTTTATTCTCTGTGTGTAACAATTCACTGTATCACCCTATATCAGAGTATACACAAAATCAAATTATGTGCAAAAGCGGTTGAATTATTTTTAAAATTGATATAAGATAAACTGAGAAAACAATTACGGAGAATTTTACAGACTATGAGAACACTTGAAATTAAAAAGAATGACGCAAATCAGCGACTCGATAAATTTTTACAGAAAAGATTCAAAACTCTGCCAAAGTCGCTTATGTACAAATATATAAGAAAAAAGTGTATCAAGGTAAATGGCAAAAAGTGTGATATTCAGACCATGCTCAAAGAGGGCGATGTGCTTACCTTTTATATTAAGGACGAATTTTTTGAGGCATCGGAGCAAAAAAGCTATGAGTTCATGAAAGCACCGAAAACCTTTGACATTGTTTATGAGGATGAAAACCTTATACTTATAGATAAAAAGCCGGGCATAATCGTACACCCTGACAAGAATTATCACTTTGATTCACTTGTTGCAAGAGTTCAGCACTACCTCTATGACAAAGGTGAATATAATCCCGATGAAGAAAAAGCATTTGCGCCTGCACTTGTCAACAGAATTGACAGAAACACGGGCGGAATTGTTATTGCGGCTAAAAATGCCGACAGCCTGAGAATTTTAAATGCAAAAATGAAAACAAGAGAGCTTGAAAAATACTATCTCTGCCTTTTATACGGAAAGCCAAAAAAGGACATCGACACGCTTCACGGCTATATGACCAAGAATGAAAGTAAAAACAAGGTTACTGTTTTCAAAAATGAGGTTGAGGGTTCAAAAGAAATCAAGACAAAATATGAAATTCTTGACTTCAACGGCAAGTTCAGCCTTGCCGAGGTTGAACTGCTGACGGGCAGAACTCATCAGATAAGAGCGCACATGGCATCAATCGGACATCCGCTTGTGGGCGATACAAAATACGGCAAAGGCAAAAAAGCACCCGACAGCATTAAGTATCAGGCGCTTTACAGCTATAAGCTGAAATTCAATTTTGAAACCGATGCAGGTATTCTTAATTACCTTAACGGCAAGGAATTTAAGGTAAACGATGTATGGTTTGCAAAAAACGGAAAGATAAATCTAGATAGATAAAGGCGGTCAATAACCGTCTTTTGCTTTGCAAAAACAAAAATTTTAATCTTCTTTAATACACATAAACGCGCTCATTGTGCCTCTGTGACCTTTGGTGGCACGGTGACTCCATAAGAGGTCGCTGTTGCAATTGGTGCAGACATCCGAAACTGTTATGTTTTCATTCTTTACACCTGAAGCAGTAAGAATCTGACGGTTGGTTTCAAGGAGATCGACCATATATTTTCCGTTTCCTTTTTCAAAAACGAACTTTGAGCTGTCAAGGTCTGCAAGATTCAGAAAATGTTCTGCACATGGGTAGTCAACCTCATAGCAACAAACTGAAATTGCTGGACCGATTGCAGCTTTGATATCGGCAGGGTTTGTACCGTAAAGCTCAGTCATTTTCTCAACAACCTTTTCCCCTATTCTGCTGACAGTTCCCCTCCATCCGGCATGGGCAAGTCCGATTGCCTTATTCTTTGTATCAACAAAAAACAGTGGTGTGCAGTCGGCATAGTAGGTTACGAGGGTTACTCCCTTTTCATTTGTAATCAAAGCGTCAACGCTCTCCATATCACGGGGCTTGTAGATGCCTATGCCCTTTTCGGCAGATGTTACGGCTCTTACAACCGTGTGGTGATCCTGTGCCGAGGCTACAAGACTTTCATAGTCAAAGCCTGCACTTTTGCAGAACCTTTTGTAATTTTCGGTTACGCTGTCGGGATTGTCACCTCTGTTGAATGCCATATTCATTGATGTAAATTCACCCGTTGACACACCGCCGAATCGGGTTGTGAATGCGTGATTGATAAAATTAATTTCTGATAAAGAATTATATGTAAGATACGGAACCGTATCAATGTTGTTGAGCTTCATTCTTTTTGAAAAAAATTTCATAAGTGTTCCTTCCATATTTTATAATAAGATTATTTTTAACCGATTAATTGCTTTGTCAATATTTTCCGACAAAATATTATGCTTGAAACACGGCTGAGTTAATGATATACTATATTCATTCAGAGGTGTTGATTATGAAAAAAAGTTTGTTTGGCAAGAATATTCCTGTCAACTGTTCATATTGCGAATACAACGGAATTGAAAATGATATTATGTTCTGCAAAAAGTCAAAGCAGGTCAAAGACGGAAAATGCAGATCGTTCAAGTATGACCCGTTGTTGCGTATGCCGAATGTCACGGTCTTTAAGACAGATTTTTCGGCAAAGGATTTTAAACTTTAATCTGCCGTATTTCGTATTTTTATTATACAGGAATGAATTTTGTTAATATTCCTTTTCAGAATTAAATTACACATTCAAAAGAAAAAGCTTTACCGTTTTTGGTAAAGCTTTTAGTTTTGCACTCTTTATAAATTTACGCCATCTGAAAATCACGAATATAGCTTGTGATAGCCTTTTCAATGATTTCCTTTGCCTTGTCAACACCGTCAGTTTCGGTTACCGAAGTAACCTTGTCAGCCTCAAGTGTTTTGTAAACCTGGAAAAAGTGCTGAATTTCTTCAAAATAGTGTTTCGGAAGTTCGCTGATGTCGCTGTAGCAATTGTAGTTGGGATCGTTAACGGGAACTGCAATAATTTTTTCGTCACAGCTATCGTTATCAACCATATTGAGAACGCCGATAGGCTTGCATTCAACGAGCGTCATCGGCTGAATTGTTTCACTGCACAAAACAAGAACATCAAGCGGATCGCCGTCATCTGCAAAGGTTCTCGGAATAAAGCCGTAGTTGGCAGGATAGTGAGTTGATGTAAAAAGCACACGGTCAAGCTTGAGCATACCTGTTTCTTTGTCAAGCTCATACTTGTTTTTGCCGCCCTTTGAAATTTCGATTACTGCATAAAACTTGTCCTTTGTAATTCTCTTCGGAGAAATGTCGTGCCAAATGTTCATAATTTCTGTCACCCTTCTTAACCTTATTTTTTATATATTCTGTAATACCCTGTGAATCATTACGCTGTAATTTAATTATAAGAAACCTGTCAAACTTTGTCAAGGAATTTTTGTAATTTCAATCAAAATAATTCAAATTAAATAATTCTCGGTCATAATTATTCAAAGATTATGACCGAGTTTGATTATTTAAGTGTTTTAAATTTTAAGTGTTGTCATAAATCTCTCGCCTGTGACCTATAGACAAAGCAAGAATAACAAGTTCTTCGTCTTCTATAAGGCAGAGCAGTCTGTAATCTCCGATACGATACCGCCATTGAACTTTGCGATTTGCCGTGAGAGCTTTTCCCTTTACTCTGGGGTTTTCACAACCCGACAAATTCTTTTCAATCCACGCTTTAATCATCTTCATGGTATATCTGTCGAGTTTTTTAAATTCTTTTTCAAATCTCGGAGTGGTTCTTACAACATAACTCATATGTCAAGTTCCTTCCAAAAATCAGAGATTGGTCTGCTTTCTTCACCGCTCTTTTTGTATTCATCATAAGCGTCATCAAAAACGGCAAGGTCATATTCTTCTTCGATTTTTTCAAACAAAGCCTGTTTAAAAGCCTCTCCGAGTGATATTGAGTGCAACCGAGCATAGCTGTCTACTATTTTCTTTTCCTGTTCTGTTAATCTGATTGAGAATGCCATAATACTGACCTCCTTGTATAGTACATTGTACTACATTATTATTTCTTTGTCAATGAATTTTATTCGATAAAAGTAAAAGAACACGGCAAAATCAATCTGCCGTGTTCAATGTTATTAAATTTACTTTCTCACATTTTCAACAATAACTTTTACAAACTGAATTATAAATGTCGGGATGAATGCAAGGAGGGCTATAAAGCCTGCCTGTGCGCCTGTGAGTGCGGTAACGCTGAAAAGCGGCTGCATAAACGGAACAAACAATACAAATGCGAGCAGTAATGTTCCGATAAAGAAAGCGCCTATGCTTGCCGTATTTGAAAAAAGTCCGAGTTTAAAGATTGAATGTGTACTTCTGCAATTAAAGCCGTGGAACAGTCTTGCAAGCGTGAGTGTTGCAAATGCCATTGTGCTTGCAACGGCTGGGCTTGTCTGAAGTCCGATGTAGAATGAAATGAGCGTTACAACGGCAATCAAAGCGCCCTGTCCGAGCATAAGAGCAGAAAAGCTTTTTGTAAGGATTCCCTGTTTCGGATCACGGGGTTTCTGTCTGAGCAAATCTTTTTCGGGCTTTTCCATACCGATTGCAATTGCGGGAAGTGAGTCTGTAAGAAGGTTGATAAACAGAAGGTGAACCGCCTCAAACGGTACGGGCAGAGCCATAATTGAACAGAACAACACGGCAAAAATACCTGCCATATTACCCGAAAGCAAGAAAAGAATTGCATTTTTAATGTTGCGGTAAACATTTCTGCCGTTTGCAACCGCCTTGATAATTGTAGCAAAGTTATCATCCTGAAGAATCATAGATGCGGCGTCTTTTGAAACTTCTGTACCTGTGATACCCATTGCAACACCGATATCCGCTTTTTTGAGAGCGGGTGCGTCGTTTACACCGTCACCTGTCATGGAAACAATGTTGCCTTTTCTTTGCCAAGCCTCAACGATTCTGATTTTGTTTTCGGGAGAAACTCGTGCATAAACAGAAATTTTCTCAATTTTTTCGTCAAGCTCCTTATCGCTCATTGCGTCAAGCTCAAGACCTGTAACTGCGATGTCGCCGTCATTGAAAATACCAATCTGCTTTGCGATTGCACTTGCTGTGATTTTGTGGTCGCCTGTAATCATAACAGGCTTGATTCCTGCACGGATTGCATCGGCAACAGCCTGTTTTGACTCCTCTCTCGGAGGATCTATCATTGAAACAAGTCCGATGAATGTATAATCATTCTCTGTGTCAACCGTGAGAGCCTCATCAGATTCCTTATATGCAAAGGTGAGAACACGGAGTCCCTGTTCGGAATATTCACGGTTAACTCTTGAAATCTCAGCCTTATCTTCATCTGTAATCGGACGAATACCGTCTTTTGTTGCGATACTTACACAACGGTCAAGAATTGAATCAAGCGCACCCTTTGTGAGAATATGATTTACACCGTGCATTTTGTACTTTGTGCTCATCATCTTTCTGTCGGAATCAAACGGAACCTCCTCAACCCTTGTAAGAACATCCCTAAGCACATTTTCGTCAAGTCCGATATGCTGAAATGTTTCAAGCAAAGCGTACTCGGTCGGGTCGCCTATTCCCTTTCCGTCAACGATACTCGAATCGTTGTTTAGAACCATATCGTAAAGGAGATGACGGTGGCTTTCAATATTAAGGTCAAGCTGATCCTCAAGAATACTTTCACCGTTCACATAGATTTTCTGAACAGTCATTTTGTTCTGTGTGAGCGTACCCGTCTTATCGGAGCAGATTACAGACACACAACCGAGGCTTTCAACAGCCTTCAAATCCTTAATAACGGCATTTTCTTTTGCCATTTTTTGCGTACCCATTGCCTGAACAATTGTAACGATTGAGCCGAGTGCCTCAGGGATTGCGGCTACTGCAAGTGCAACGGCAAACATAAGAGAGTTAAGAACCGACATTCCGTTGAACATACTCAAGCCGAAAACTACTACACAGATCGCCATAATAATAACGGCAAGTCTGCTCGAAAATTTATCAAGGCTGAGCTGGAGGGGAGTTTTCTTGCTCTTTGCCTGATTCATAAGTGTAGCAATTTTACCGATTTCTGTGTTCATGCCTGTTTCCGTAACAACGACAATTGCTCTGCCGTATGTTACAAGGCTGCCCGAAAAGACCATATCAGTGCGGTCGGCAAGCGGAACTTCCTTTTCAATTGCCTCCACGCTTTTGTCAATATTTGTAGATTCACCCGTGAGCGAGCTCTCATTTACCTGTAAAGAATAGTTATTTATTATTCTACCGTCTGCAACAACAAGGTCGCCTGCCTCAAGCACAACAATGTCGCCGGGAACGATGTTTTCTGAATCAATTTCAATTTTTCTTCCGTCACGGATTACCTTTGCCGAGGGTGACGAAAGCGATTTAAGGCTTTCAAGTGACTTTTCTGCCTTGACATGCTGAACCGTGCCGATAATAGCATTGAGTGTGATTGCCGCAAAAATTTCGGTTTTGC
>ERZ780040.293-NODE-293-length-11554-cov-3.45752_pt1 | contig 11554 bp, 6 predicted proteins | sample MGYA00511852_ERZ780040 | MGnify/ENA primary metagenome ERZ780040 (study PRJEB29588, sample SAMEA2150866) | human gut metagenome | biome: human gut; feature: human-associated habitat; material: faeces | place: Denmark | collected 2008/2010 ... | reverse complement strand
GGCGAGACCCCCGGAAAGCAGGAAGCCGCCCTTTGCGTCCGCAACGAGTCTCTTGTCAACGCCGGCGATGAGCTTTTCGCGGATGTTTTTGCAAACTGTCTCAAGGTCGTCATGGCAGACTTCGTCAACCGCCGCTATGTCGCAGTACTGGACAAACTCGCCGTCTTTGTAGTAGTGCCCGGGCGGGAAGGGCATAACATGCCCGCACATTCCGACGAGGTTCTTCGCCTCGCTCGCGAACATGATAACACCTTTTTTATCGTAGCCGTAGTAGAGCGGGCGAATGCCTATCGGGTCTCTTGCGGCGATATATTTTTTCTCTTCGCCGTCGTAGATAATCAGCGCAAACTCGGCGTCGAGCATCTTGAACATATCCACGCCGTATTCACGGTAGAGCGGGAGAAGTATCTCGCAGTCGGAGCCGCTTTTAAATGTGTATTTTTTCGCAAGCTCCTCTTTTATCTTCTCGTAGCCGTATATCTCGCCGTTGCAGACGACATAGCTGCCGTCCAATTCAAACGGCTGCATTCCGTCGGGAGTCAGCCCCATTATCGCAAGGCGGTGGAAGCCGAGCAGTCCTTTGCCGGTGTCTATTATTCTGTTGTCGTCCGGTCCTCTTGAAACGGTCTTTTTGAATCCTTCCTCAAAATCAGAAAAAGCGGCACAGCAGTCGCAGTAACCCATTATCGAACACATAGTAATCTTTCCTTTCGGTTAGTTTCAGCATTCGATAGGGCAAGTGCCAACTCGCTGTGCCACCTATCTTTGTTCTCTTTTCGGCTTCGAAGAAAGCCTCGCCGCTGTAACGGTCGGCGTGTCCGGCGCACCTACTCGGTAGTCCTTTCGGCTTGCAGCTCGTCGGGGGTTATTCGCGCGGAGCTTACTGCATGGCTCTCACCGTCCCATGCTCGCTTTGAGCGGTATTCCGCGTTACTTCTCCCGACTCGGGCGCTTTTGTTATTGTAAAAAGGGTTGTGGATTTTTATTTTACGCTGAAGAGCAGGTCGCTGTAGGTCGGGAACGGCCAGAACTCCTTGGCGGTTATCGTCTCAGCCTCGTCGCAGACGGCGCGCAGGGCGTCCATCTTGCCGAGGATAACGTCTCTGATATCGTTCGCCGCTTCGGTGACATCCTCGATGGCCTGGAACTTCGCTATCTCGCCGTCAAGGTCTGCGGTCGCGTCGGCGATTTCATCGGACAGCTCGGAGAGCTTCGCGATGGTCGCGGTCTCGTATTTGCAGGGGAGACCTGCGACTGCCGCTTTCTTCGCGGCGAGGGTCTCTGCGAGCGACTTTGTGTAGCCCTCGACTGCGGGGAGAATCTCTTTTCTCGCCATGTCGACCATGGTCAGAGCTTCGATATTGACGGTCTTTGAGTAGTTCTCAAGAAGTATCTCATAGCGGCTGTGAAGCTCTGCGGGTGAGAATATCTTGTGAGCGGTGAGCATCTTCACATTCTTGTCGGCTATCATCGCGGGCATAGCGTCCGGAGTGGTGCGGAGATTCAGCAGTCCGCGCTCCTCGGTAGCTTCCTTTATCCACGCGTCGTCATAGCCGTTGCCGTTGAAGATGATTCTCTTGTGGTCTTTTATGGTCTTCTTTATCATGTCGTGCAGAGCGGTCTCGAAGTCATCGACATTTTCGAGGCGGTCAGCATATATCTTGAGCGACTCCGCAACGGCGGCGTTGAGCATGATGTTCGCGCAGGCGATGCTGTTCGACGAGCCGAGCATACGGAACTCAAACTTGTTGCCGGTGAACGCAAAGGGCGATGTGCGGTTGCGGTCGGTGGTGTCGCGGGTGAACTTCGGCAGAACATGAACACCGAGCTTCATCGTTGTCTTTTCGCTGCCGCTGTAGGGCGCGTCGTTCTCTATAGCGTCGAGAACTGCGGTCAGCTCGTCGCCGAGGAACATAGAGACAACTGCGGGCGGAGCTTCGTTTGCGCCGAGTCTGTGGTCGTTGCCTGCGGTCGCGACGGAGACGCGGAGCAGATCCTGATAGTCGTCAACGGCTTTGATGACCGCGCAGAGGAACAGCAGGAACTGTGCGTTCTCATAGGGGGTCTCGCCGGGGGTGAGGAGGTTGACTCCGGTATCCGTAGCCATGGACCAGTTGTTGTGCTTGCCCGAACCGTTGACTCCGGCGAACGGCTTCTCGTGGAGCAGGCAGACAAGTCCGTGCTTCGCGGCGACTTTCTGCATGATCTCCATAGTCAGCTGGTTGTGGTCGGTGGCGATGTTCGTTGTGGTGTATATGGGTGCGAGCTCATGCTGCGAGGGAGCGACTTCGTTGTGCTCGGTCTTTGCAAGAACGCCGAGCTTCCAGAGCTCTTCGTTGAGGTCTGCCATGTAAGCGGCGACTCTCGGTTTGATAACTCCGAAATAGTGGTCGTCCATCTCCTGACCCTTGGGCGCCTTTGCGCCGAAAAGAGTGCGTCCGCAGAAGACGAGGTCTTTGCGCTGCTCATAGAGAGCCTTGTCAACAAGAAAGTATTCCTGCTCGGGGCCGACGGAGGTGCGCACGCACTTTACATCGGTGTTGCCGAAGAGTCTGAGAATACGAAGAGCCTGCTTGTTGAGAGCCTGCATGGAACGGAGCAGAGGCGTTTTCTTGTCGAGTGCCCCGCCGCCGTAAGAGCAGAACGCCGTGGGGATGCAGAGGGTCTTGTCTTTTATAAATGCGTAGGAAGTGGGATCCCACGCGGTGTAGCCGCGGGCTTCAAAGGTTGCTCTGAGTCCGCCAGACGGGAAGGACGATGCGTCCGGCTCGCCTTTTATCAGTTCCTTGCCCGAGAACTCCATGATAACGCGCCCGTCGGATGCGGGGGTTATGAAGCTGTCATGCTTCTCGGCGGTGATGCCGGTCAGGGGCTGGAACCAGTGGGTGAAATGGGTCGCGCCATGCTCAACGGCCCAGTCCTTCATAGCGGCGGCAACTGCGTTGGCGACGTCATTATTCAGGCTTGCTCCTTCGTCAATAGTCTTCTTGAGAGACTGGTAAACATCGGCGGAAAGCATTGCTTTCATCACTCTGTCGTCAAAAACGAGACTTCCGAAATAATCAGATACTGTGCTCATAAGTTAGCGCTCCTTTTTCATATTTCAAGGCGAAAAATAAAAAATGGCGTCAATGAACCCGTTCGGTTCAAAGACGCCATTGCCTTTATGCGCTGAATTATACGCGCAGCAAAATCGTTTGTCAAGGCGTTTTCGGACAATTCTTTATTTTTGTGCAAATAGCCGCAATCGGGGCTTTTTGAAAAGCAATTTTATGAGCAAGATGTAACCGCTTTTCTGAGAAAATGCGGTGGAGTTGAACTCGCGCCGGAAAAATTTTTTCGACGGCGTTCTTTTCTCTCAGCCGTTTCGGAAAATAAAGTGCGATACATATAAAATACGCGATTGACACGGGTCTTTTAATATGATAAAATACGCCTCAAATGAGCAAAGGCGTTCATTCCCCCGGGGACAGTGCCCCCATCGGCGGACGCCTTTGCTTTTTGCTTTTTCGGAACCGAGCGTCCCGCATCTCATCGGATTTTGCGGGCAGTTGACCGCGTTGTCATATTTTTCGGTTCCAAAGCACTCGCTTTTAGTACAGAATACCGTAGAAGTCGGCAGGAAAGGTGTGTTATAATATGATATAATGAAAGTACGTGTGAAACCTTAACCGGAGAAGTATATAAAAAAGAAAAGGATAAAATACGGAGGGATATTAATGACAAAGTACATCTTTGTGACCGGAGGCGTCGTATCCGGCCTCGGAAAGGGGATAACTGCGGCGTCGCTCGGACGAATACTCAAAGCGCGCGGGCTCAAGGTAGCGGCGCAGAAGCTCGATCCTTATATCAACGTTGACCCGGGCACCATGAGCCCCTATCAGCACGGTGAAGTTTATGTCACGGAAGACGGCGCGGAGACCGATCTCGACCTCGGCCACTACGAGCGTTTCATCGACGAGGATCTTAACAAATACTCGAATCTCACCACCGGTAAAGTATACTGGAACGTGCTCAACAAAGAGCGCCGCGGCGAGTATCTCGGTTCGACCGTTCAGGTCATACCCCATATAACAAATGAAATAAAGGATTTCGTATACCGTGTCGGCAAGAAAACCGATGCTGACGTGGTCATCACTGAGATCGGCGGCACTATAGGTGACATTGAATCCCAGCCTTTCCTCGAAGCTGTAAGACAGATATCTCTTGAGGTGGGGCGTGAGAACAGCCTCTTCATCCATGTCACTCTGGTGCCGTTTTTGCGTGGATCGGACGAGCATAAGTCCAAGCCCACCCAGCACTCGGTCAAGGAGCTGCAGGGCATGGGCATCAACCCGAACATAATCGTCCTGCGCTGTGACGAGCCGCTTGAGGAGGCTATCTTCAAGAAGATATCGCTCTTCTGCAACGTCAAGCCCGACTGCGTTATCGAGAACATCACCCTGCCTTATCTCTACGAAGCTCCGCTGATGCTCGAAAAGTCGAACTTCTCGTCCGTCGTCTGCCGCGAGCTGAATATAGACGCTCCCGAGCCGGATCTCGACGAGTGGACGGAGCTTGTCCACCGCATCAAGAACCGCGAAAAGGAAGTCAAGATAGGTCTTGTCGGCAAATATGTTCAGCTCCACGATGCGTATCTGTCCGTTGCCGAGGCGCTTCGCCACGCGGGCTACACTCTCAACACCCATATCCGCATCGACTGGATCGATTCCGAGAATCTGACCGAGGCGAACTACGAGCAGGAGCTCTCGCACCTCGACGGAATAATCGTCCCCGGCGGCTTCGGCGGCAGAGGAATCGAGGGCATGATCCTCGCGGCGAAATACGCCAGAGAGAACAACGTTCCCTATTTCGGAATCTGCCTCGGAATGCAGATTGCGGTTATTGAATACGCGCGCGATGTCGCGGGTATCAAAGACGCCCACTCGGGCGAGTTCGATGAGCTCTGCAAGAACAAGGTCATTGACTTTATGCCCGGTCAGAGCGATAATATAGACAAGGGCGGCACACTGCGCCTTGGCGCATATCCCTGCGTTATCAAGCCCGGCACAACAATGGAGCGCTGCTACGGAAAGTCCGAAATTTCCGAGCGCCACCGCCACCGCTACGAGTTCAATAACGATTATCGCGATATACTTACTCAGAACGGACTCACCCTCTCGGGTCTTTCGCCCGACGGCAGACTCGTTGAAACGGTCGAGCTTTCCGACCGCCCGTTCTATGTCGGAGTGCAGTATCACCCCGAGTTCAAGTCCCGTCCCAACAAGGCTCACCCGCTGTTCAAAGGCTTTATAGCCGCAGCGCTTGAAAAATCTGAGATCGGAGAATAAATACCTATGGCAAACTTGCATGAAGAGTGCGGCGTTTTCGGAGTCTATTCACCCAAGCCCGGCCCCGTGGCGGATCTCGCCTACTACGGTCTCTATGCTTTGCAGCACAGAGGGCAGGAGAGCTGCGGCATAGTCGTTAACGACGACGGAGTGTTCGTTTCGCGCAAGGATATCGGACTTGTCAACGAAGTCTTCTCACGCGACGACCTGATGAAGTTCCCGCAGGGCAGGATGGCTGTCGCCCACGCGCGCTACGGCACGACCGGCGGCAACAGCAGAGCGAACTGCCAGCCCATCGAGGTCAACCATCAGAAGGGCAAGATGGCTCTTGCCCACAACGGAAACCTCAGCAACGCCTATGAACTGCGCAGCGAGCTTGAGCTCGGCGGCGCTATCTTCCACACGACGAGCGACACCGAGATAATCGCCTATATCGTCACGCAGGCGCGCCTCAACTGTCCTTCAATAGAAAATGCGCTGAGCAGCGCGATGAACAGGCTCGAGGGCGCGTATTCCCTCGTGCTCATGTCAGCCGCAAAGCTGCTCGCGGCGCGCGACCCCTACGGGTTCCGCCCGCTGTGCTACGGCAAGACGCTCGACGGCACATATGTCGTCGCGTCCGAGAGCTGTGCGCTCTCTGCCGTCGGCGCAAAATTCGAGCGCGATATACTCCCCGGTGAGATACTCGTCTTCGACGAAAATGGCGTGCGCTCGAACAGGGATCACTGCGGCGAAAAGCCGAGGCGCTCATGCATTTTTGAGTATATCTATTTTGCAAGACCCGATTCCGTCATTGACGGTGTATCCGTCCACGCGGCGCGCAAAAATGCCGGCGCGATACTTTCAAAGACCCATCCGGTTGAAGCCGATGTCGTCATGGGCGTCCCGGATTCGGGAATCGACGCCGCTTTGGGCTATGCCGAGGCGTCGGGAATACCCTACGGAATGGGCTTCATAAAAAACAAATATATCGGCAGAACTTTCATCTCGCCCGGTCAGGACAAGAGAATCGATCAGGTGAGAATAAAGCTCAGCGCGATAAGCGAATCCGTAAAGGATAAGAGAATAGTGCTCATCGACGACTCGATAGTGCGCGGCACGACGAGCCGCCAGATAGTCAACCTCCTGCGCGAAGCGGGGGCAAAAGAGGTGCATATGCGCATCTCCTCGCCGCCGTTCATGCATCCGTGCTACTACGGCACGGACGTTGACTCGCGCGAAAATCTTCGCCCCGGCCCCCACTCGGTGGAGGAGATTGCCGACATAATCGGCGCGGATTCCCTCGGATATCTGCCGGAGTCGGAGCTTAAAAATCTGATAGGCAGCGAGAACTTCTGCAGCGCGTGCTTCAATGGAGTTTATCCGACCCCTATCCCGGATGTTATCACCAAAGACCGCTTTGAGGGGAAACTCTCCGAGCGGAGCAAATAAATAAAAATACGAAAAGCGAAAGGAAACTGCGGTATGGAAAAGTTGTATGAAGGCAAGAGCAAGGTCGTTTACAGTTCGGAGGAGCCCGGTACCTGCATCATCAAGTACAAGGACACCGCCACTGCCGGCAACGGCGTCAAGAAAGAGGATCTGCCCGGAAAAGGAAAACTCAACGCGGCAATCTCCAACATCATCTTTGATTACCTCATGAAGAACGGAATCAAGACCCATCTTCTCAAGGTCATCGACGAAACCACCGTCCTCGCGAAGAAGGCTGAGATTGTTATGGTCGAGGTCATAGTCAGAAATATCGCAGCAGGAAGCTTTTCAAAGAAATACGGCGTGCCGGAGGGTTCGCCCCTGAAGAACACGGTCGTTGAGTTCAGCTACAAGAGCGACGAGCTCGGCGATCCGATGATAAACGACAGCCAGATAACCGCCATCGGTCTCGCTACGCAGGAGGAGCTCGACGAGCTCAGAGCCATGTCCAAGCGCATAAACGAGCTGATGACCGAGCTGTTCGCAAAGGGCGGCGTGCGCCTTGTCGACTTCAAGCTCGAGTTCGGCCGCACCGACGAGGGACTTGTCCTGTGCGACGAGATATCCCCCGATTCCTGCCGCCTGTGGGATATGGAAACTGACAAGAAGCTCGATAAGGACAGATTCCGCCGCGACCTCGGCGATGTTCTCGGCGGCTACAGAGATGTGCTCGAAAGACTTAAAAGCTCTATCTGATAAATTCAAGGAGTGTATTTTTAAATGAGACTCATAGACCGCAAGATCGTCCTTGAGGACGGCAGCGAGTACTACGGATACGGCTTCGGCAGCTATGCCGACAGGGTGTGCGAGATAGTTTTCAACACCTCGATGGTCGGCTATCAGGAAATAGTCTCCGACCCGTCGTATACCGATCAGATGGTCGTTATGACATATCCGCTCATAGGCAACTACGGCATAACCGACGACGATTTCGAGTGCAAAAACCCGAGCATCGGCGGCCTTATCGTGTATGACTACAACGATATGCCCTCGAACTTCAGATACACAAAGACGCTCTCGGAGCTGCTCGAAGAGAACGGTATCCCCGGCATCTCCGGCGTTGACACGAGAAAGCTCACCCGCAGCATACGCGATTTGGGCTCGCGCCGCGTGCTCATAACCTCGCCCGATATCCCGGCTGAGGTCGCGGTGGAGATAATCAAAAATACCCCCGTCGCCCACGATGCGGTCAGCCGCGTCAGCTGCAAAAAGCGCTGGTATTCGCGCACGTCGAACCCGCAGTTCAATGTCGTCGCGATAGACTGCGGCATGAAACTCAATATTGTGCGCAGCCTCAACAAGTTCGGCTGCAACGTCGTTGTCGTGCCCTATGACACGCCGGCGGATGAAATTGAGTTCATGAAGCCCGACGGAGTGTTTCTCTCGAACGGTCCCGGCGACCCCGAGGATGTGACTCCCGTCATAAACACGGTCAAGGCGCTTCGAGGCAAATATCCGATTTTCGGCATCTGCCTCGGACATCAGATGATATCCCTCGCCTACGGCGCAAAGACATATAAGCTCAAGTTCGGTCACCGCGGCGGAAACCACCCGGTCATGAACCTCGACACCAACAAGATAGAGATAACCTCGCAGAACCACAGCTATGCCGTTGACCCGAAAACGGTCGAGGGCACCGACCTCGAAGTGACGCACATAAATCTTCTCGACAACACCGTCGAGGGAGTAAGATGCAAGAAAGACCTTGTGTTCAGCGTGCAGTATCACCCCGAGAGCGCGCCCGGTCCGCAGGACAGCAGCTATCTGTTCGGTCAGTTTATCGACTATATGAAGGAGGCGAAGGAGCGTGCCTAAGAGAACTGATATAAAAAAGGTGCTCGTTATCGGCTCGGGTCCTATAGTCATCGGTCAGGCTGCCGAGTTCGACTATGCGGGAACTCAGGCGTGCCTCGCCCTGCGTGAGGAGGGCTACGAGGTCGTCCTCGCGAACTCGAACCCCGCAACGATAATGACCGACACAACTATAGCCGATAAAGTCTATATGGAGCCGCTGACGCTCGAATATCTCGCACGTATCTGCCGCTATGAGCGCCCGGACGCGATAGTCCCCGGCATCGGCGGTCAGACCGGACTCAACCTTGCGATGCAGCTCGCGAAGAAAGGCGTTCTTAAGGAGTGCGAGATAGAGCTGCTCGGCACGGATGCCGAGAGCATTGAGCGCGCCGAGGACAGAGAGCTGTTCAAAGAGCTCTGCGAGAGCATCGGCGAGCCTATAGTCCCCTCGCAGATAACCTACAGCATCGAAGAGGGTCTTGAGGCGGCGGAGAAGATAGGCTATCCCGTTATCCTGCGCCCCGCGTTCACGCTTGGCGGAACGGGCGGCGGCTTCGCCTATGACCCCGACGAGATGCGCGACATGATGAAGAACGCGCTTGCGCTCTCGCCAGTGCATCAGGTGCTCGTCGAAAAGAGCATAAAGGGCTACAAAGAGATAGAATACGAAGTGATACGCGATGCGAACGACACCGCTATCACCGTCTGTAATATGGAAAACCTCGACCCCGTCGGCATTCATACCGGCGACTCGATAGTCGTCGCGCCCAGCCAGACGCTGACGAATAAAGAATATCAGATGCTCAGGGATTCCGCGCTCAAAATTATCCGCGCCCTGGGAGTAAAGGGCGGCTGCAACGTTCAGTTTGCGCTCGACCCCCATTCGTTCCGCTACTATGTCATTGAGGTTAACCCCAGAGTTTCGCGTTCGTCCGCCCTCGCTTCAAAGGCGAGCGGATATCCGATAGCGCGCGTCTCGGCGAAGATAGCGGTCGGCATGGATCTGCATGAAATACAGCTTGCAAATACCCCTGCCTGCTTTGAGCCCTCGCTCGACTATGTCGTGACCAAGATGCCGCGCTTCCCGTTCGACAAGTTCCCCGCCGCGCACAACACGCTTTCGACCCAGATGAAGGCGACCGGCGAGGTCATGAGCGTCGGACGCACTTTTGAAGAGAGCCTGCTCAAGGCGATACGCTCGCTCGAGGAGAGCAAGAACCACCTGCATATGGAGAAGTTCGACTCGGCGCATATGAGCGTTGACGAGCTGCTCGAATATATCAAAGAGGGCACGGATGACCGTCTCTATGCAATATCCCAGCTGATGTGGATGGGCGTTGACCCGTCGCTTATCTGCGATATAACGCATATAGATATGTTCTTCCTCGACAAGATAAAGAAGATAGTCGATTTCGAGAAGGAGATGGAGGCGAATCCCGGCTCCGACATTCTTCTGCGCGAGGCAAAACGCCTCGGCTTCTCCGATTCGTATATCGCCGAGCTCTGGAAAGAGAGCGAGGACAGCATATATGAGCGCAGATGCAAAGAGGATATCTTCCCGACATACAAGATGATTGATACCTGCGCGAGTGAGTTCGACAGCTATGTGCCCTATTTCTACTCGACCTACGCGAGCGAGAACGAGTCCGTTGTGTCGGACAAAAAGAAGATAATAGTCTTAGGCTCAGGTCCTATCCGTATAGGACAGGGCGTTGAGTTTGACTATTCGACCGTCCACGCCGTCCATGCCATTCAGCAGCTCGGCTATGAGGCGATAGTTATAAACAATAACCCCGAGACCGTTTCGACCGACTACACCACTGCCGACAAGCTCTATTTCGAGCCCCTGACGACAGAGGATGTTATGAATATAGTACATCTTGAAAAGCCGGAGGGCGTTATAGTCACCCTCGGCGGTCAGACTGCCGTCAACCTCGCGGCTCCGCTTGCAAGGCGCGGCGTGAAGATAATCGGCACCGACTGTGACGCCATTGAGCGCGCCGAGAACAGAGACGCGTTTGACGCCGTTATAAAATCTCTCGGCATCCCGAACCCGAAAGGCGAGGCTGTTACGGATATCGAGACCGGTGCGGCTGGGGGGGGCGGATCTCGAGGCGTGTGCGGCTGTTGCCGCGCGCATAGGCTACCCCGTGCTTGTGCGCCCGAGCTTCGTGCTCGGCGGCAGAGCGATGGAGATAGTCGCTAACGAGACGATGCTCAGAAAATATCTCAAGAACGCCGTTGAGGTCGATGAGGACAAGCCCGTGCTCATAGATAAATATCTTATGGGCAAGGAAGTCGAGATAGACGCTATCTGCGACGGCAGTGAGGTGTTCATTCCCGGCATAATGGAGCTCGTCGAGCGTACCGGCGTCCACTCGGGCGACAGCACGAGCGTGTATCCGCCGTTCTCTATCTCTCAGAAGGTCAGAGACACGATAGCCGAATACACCACAAAGCTCGGACTCGGCATAGGCATAGTCGGCCTGTTCAATATACAGTTTATAGTTGACAGCGACGAGAGCGTCTATGTTATCGAGGTCAATCCCCGCGCTTCGCGAAGTGTGCCGTTCCTTTCAAAGTCCACCGACTGCAACCTTGTCCGCATCGCGACAAAGGTCATGCTCGGCCAGAGCCTGCGCGACCAGGGCATAACCGATATGCGCCTGCCCGACGGCAAGCGCTGGTATGTCAAAGCCCCGGCGTTCTCGTTCGAGAAGCTGACAGGCATGGACGCATATCTCTCGCCCGAGATGAAATCGACCGGCGAAGCGATAGGCTACGACAAGCGCCTGAACCGTGCGCTCTACAAGGCTCTTCAGGCGTCCGGAGTCAAGATGAAAGAATACGGTACGGTAATAGTCACCCTTGCCGATGAAGATAAAGAAGAGGCTCTGCCGCTCGTCAAGCGCTTTTATCACCTCGGCTTCAATATCGAGGCGACCGGCGGAAACGCGGGG
>ERZ780040.252-NODE-252-length-12435-cov-4.20848_pt1 | contig 12435 bp, 8 predicted proteins | sample MGYA00511852_ERZ780040 | MGnify/ENA primary metagenome ERZ780040 (study PRJEB29588, sample SAMEA2150866) | human gut metagenome | biome: human gut; feature: human-associated habitat; material: faeces | place: Denmark | collected 2008/2010 ... | reverse complement strand
AAAGGGGGTGGCGGCCGAGCAGATGGATGTCTGGAAGGTCCTGGGCGAAAAATTCAATATGGATTTTGAATTTGATAACCCCCCGCAGGACAATTACAACGAGCGCCTGAATCTCGTGATGATGGATGCACAGCTGCCGGACATCATTATGGATATGCCCACCACCGAAGTTCTGAAGTACGGCGAGTCCGGCGTGATCCTGTCCCTGAACGATTACATCGAGAACAACATGCCCAACCTGAAGAAGGAGATCGACAAGCGGGACGGTGTCGAAAAAGCACTGACTTACAGCGACGGCAATATTTATTATATGCCCATGCTGGATGAGAAGGTCTCCGGCAATATGCCCTACATCGTCCGCACCGACTGGCTGGAAAAGCTGGGCATTGAGAGCCCCGTGACCCTGGAGGACTGGGAGAACTACTGGCATCTGGTCAAGACCACCGACCTGAACGGCAACGGCACCAACGATGAGATCCCCTTCAGCTCCTACGATATGACCGGCCTGCGGAACTTCTGCACCGCATTCGGCTGCCTGGATGACTTCTACACCGACCCGGACGATGGCGGCAAGGTCCACTACGGCCCCATCGACCCCAAGTACAAAAAGGCCGTGACCTGGATGCACGATATGTACGAGAAGGGCTATATCGACCCTGAGATCATCACCATGGACTACGCTTCCTTCGTGCCGAAGCTGGCCCAGAACGCGGTGGCTTCCTTCTACGGCCCGCTGGGCGGTATGCTGGCTGCACAGAACGCCACCATGCCTGCTTCCTTCCCCGGCTTCCATGTGGAAGCAACCGTGCCGCCCAAGGGTACCGCACAGATCCATTCTTATATCGATCAGGAGCCTCGTGCGATCGCAGCAGCCACCATCACCGCAAGCTGCAAGAATGTTGACCGCGTGATTGCTCTGCTGGATTACATGTACAGCGACGAGGGCACCCGGCTGATCAACATGGGTATTGAGGGCACTCACTACACCATGCAGGACGGCAAGCCGATCTTCACCGATTATGTTATGAAGAATCCTGACGGCCTGTCTCCCAAAAACGCGATCGGCACCTTCACCTTTGCACAGAGCTCCGGCCCGTTCATTCTGAGCCAGGATGAGGTCACGCAGCTGGATGATGATTCTGTCAACCGCGCAAAGCAGGACTGCATCATTCCCTTCCTGGAAGAATCCAAGAAGTACGTCATTCCCGGCTCCACCTCCTTCTCCTCTGAGGACGATGCCGTCCGTCGTGCAGTGATGGCAGACGTGGATACCTACGTTGACGAGATGATCATCAAGTTTGTTTCCGGCCGTGAACCGCTGTCCAACTGGGACACCTACGTTGAAAAGGTCAATGGCATGGGCATTGCAGAGGTCATCGATATCTACCAGAAGACTCTGAATGGCTGATGCCTCAGCAGGCACCTATTTTTTGATCCAGTAAAATAACGGCCGGGGCAGGAACACCCTGTTCCCGGCCTATTTTTTCCTGGGTTCTTCAGAACGAAAACAGGAGAATACCACCATGAAAACTGCCACTGCAGCAAAACCGATCACACTGCCAACAGCGAACCGCCTTGATCATGCCTGCAAAAAGTTCTGGCGCAGCCGCTATCTGCTTTTGATGCTGCTGCCCGCTCTGATCTGGTATATCGTGTTCATGTACGCGCCCATGTACGGCGCGCAGATCGCCTTCCGTGATTTCTCTCCCGTACTGGGCATCACGGGCAGCAAGTGGGTCGGCTTCAAATATTTCACCCAGTTCTTTAAATCCGAGTATTTTGGCCGTCTGATCAAAAACACACTTGGCATCAGCCTGTATTCAATTATTGTGGGCTTTCCCATTCCCATCATTCTGGCTCTGCTGATCAACGAAGTCCGCGGTAAATTCTTCAAACGCAGCGTACAGACCGTGGTGTATCTGCCCCACTTCATCTCCGCTGTGGTCGTTGTCAGTATTCTGAGCGCCCTGCTTTCTCCTTCCAGCGGCCTGATCAACCAGCTGATCACCGCCTTTGGCGGTACGCCGATCCACTTTATGGCCGAGCCCAAGTACTTCAAGACGATCTATGTTCTTTCTGACATCTGGCAAAGCGCCGGCTACGGTTCCATTGTGTACATGGCGGCACTGACCGGCATCGACCCCTCTCTCTACGAGGCCGCCACCGTTGACGGTGCTTCCAAATGGGACAAGCTGATCCACATCACGCTGCCCGGCCTGCTGCCCACGATCATCATCATGCTGATCCTCCGCATGGGCTCTATTTTCTCGGTCGGCTATGAAAAGATCATGCTGATGTACAACCCTGCAACCTATGAGACTGCCGATGTGATCTCCACTTACGTTTACCGCCGTGCCTTTGAGAGCGGCGATTACAGCTTCTCCGCGGCTGTGGGCCTGTTCAATTCTGTGATCAATTTTACCATTATCATGCTGTTCAACAAGTTCAGCAAAAAGATCAGTGAGGTGAGCCTGTGGTGATGAAAAAGAATATTGATGCGATGAATCACCCCACGAAAGTGAAGGAAACCATCGGGGAACGAATCTATACCATTGTTGTGTATCTGCTGCTGATTCTGATCAGCGCAACCATCATTCTGCCGCTTCTGCATATCATCAGCGGCTCGTTCAGTGATCCCATGCAGCTGCTGACAGGCAATGTTTCCTTCTGGCCCAAAGGCTTTACGACCTCCATGTATGAGAAGGTTCTGAAGGATGCCAGCATCTGGAAGGGTTATCTGAACACGATCCTGTATACCGTGCTTGGCACCCTGATCAGCGTGACCCTTACCGCCTGCGCCGCCTACCCCCTGTCTCGCAAGGATCTGTTCGGGCGCAATATCTTTATCAGCCTTTTCATCTTTACCATGTTTTTCAACGGCGGCATGATCCCCACTTACCTGATCATTCAGAAGCTGGGCATGCTGAATAAGATCTGGGCGTTGGTACTGCCTTCCGCCATCAGTACCTATAACATGATCATCATGCGCACCTTCTTTGAAAACACCATCCCGAATGAGCTGATCGAGGCCGCAGCATTAGACGGCTGTAACGATATCACGACCTTCTTCCGCATTGTTCTTCCGCTTTCCGGTGCAGTGTTCGCCGTTATGGCGCTATTCTACGGCGTTGCCCAGTGGAACAGCTGGTTCCCGGCATTGCTGTACATTCGGGATCGTTCTCTGTACCCTTTGCAGATGATCCTGCGCGAGGTTCTGATCCAAAGCGACATCGGCAACATGGCCGGTTCCACCGGTGATGTCGAGGTCATCGGCGATGGTCTGAAATATGCCACCATGGTGGTTTCCACCCTGCCGATCATGTGCCTGTATCCGTTCCTGCAGAAGTACTTTGTTGCCGGTGTTACCATTGGCGCAGTCAAGGGCTGATGGGAGGATACCACACCATGCAATCACATGATCTTTCCTTGCCTGTGTGGGGCCCCTACACCAAACGTTACAGCGGCATTTCCCATGTTCCTGCGGCCAACGACGGCGTTCGGTTTGACCTGTCCGTTTTTCCGGGAATGTACCGCCGCCGGGTCGATGTGCCCAATGTACGGTTTGAAAGCGGCTTTCACCCCTGGGCTGCGGCTCCGGATCTGAGCTGCTACACGTTCCGCCACGAGCTCCTGTGGAAGGATCAGCTGTATGCAGACATCTCTTTTGCCCCCTTGGGGGAGGATGCCCGGTTGATCCGTGCTGAACTCCACAACAATACAGATGCTCCGCAGAATCTGGTGCTCCATTACATGGCATCCGCCTGGGATCCCGTTCCGTCCTACCGCGGTTTCTCCCTGCCGGGCTGTGAGGTATCCCTGCCGGAAAACGCCGCCTTTGTCTGGGCAAAGGATTATGACACCCTGGATTTTTCCATCCACCGTCCCAACGAATGTCTGACCTGGGATGGTCTGCGCCGGGGCGAAGAAGCCGTTCCCGGCTTTGGTCAGGGATACGGCATTGGCATGGGGTTCGGCTGTTCCGAAGGCAAAGGACCTTTTGGGCAGGTCATGCCCAGTGGAAAAGGGGACACCGTTACCTTTACGCTTTCCCTTACCGCGCCCCTGCATACCCCCTGTCTCTGTGTACGGTATTGGAATCCGGCAGATGAAAGTTCCGAGTACGATGTCAATGGTCAGGACACGCTGCGGCTGCCGCCCTGTCAGAAGCCTTCTATTGCCATCCTGCCGCTGAATGCTTCCATTCCCGCCGGAAAATTCACTCTGACCCTGACTGCTGCCGGTGTTGGAGGGGCGAAGCTGGATTGTCTCGCTCTGTGCGAGCAAGCGGACGCTGGTAACTTTACCGTTACCCTGCGCGGAGATGGCTCCCGGCCTCAGGCCGAGCCCGCCGCAGATGAGAACTATCTGACCCTGCAGTATCCCCACATTCAGGAGTGCTACGGGATCCTGTGGGATGATATCACCACCCATATTCGCACGATCGAAAACGACGAACTGGATATCTTTCTGCGTGACACCGTACACGACCATGTAAATGCCACGCTGCGCGGCAACGGAAAAGGGCATTACGTCAATCTCTTTATGGGGCCGATCCCCTTGGAGGCAGGACAGACAAAAGTGATCTATGGAGCGGTCTGTGCTGCTCCGGATGCTTCTGCCGCCGCGCTGCGCTGCCATGAGCTGCTGACTCAGCGCAGTGATTGGGAGCATGTATGGCAGCAGGCTTCTGCCTCCCTTGCAGCACCGCCCGCTTTGCCGGCTGCCGAATCGCTTGCCTTGGGCCAACAGTTGATGAATGCTGTTCTCTGCACCAACGTTGTGTATCCGGTGTACACGCGGGGACAGTATATCCGCCACTACACTCCCGGACGCTGGTGGGACTGTGTCTACACATGGGATTCCGGATTCATTGGAATGGGTCTGGCTCAGACCAGCCTGCGCAACGCCTTTGACTGCCTGAACACCTACCTGATGCCCCCGGATTCTGTGGATGCTGCTTTTTTACACCATGGCTCCATGGTGCCAACGCAGTTTTATCTGTACGCCGAGCTGTTGAATCGCACCGGCAGCAGAAAACTTGCCGCCTACTGCTATCCACGCCTAAAGCTGTACTATCGCTTCTTCACCGGGCAGGAAGGCGGCTCCACGACCGCCAACCTGCACAGCGGCTTGCTGCGCCCCTGGGATTATTTCTATAATTCCGGTGGATGGGACGATTATCCCCCACAGCAGAAGGCCCAGCGCCGCCGTTTGCAGGCCAACTGCGCGCCCGTGGTCACAACTGCCCATGCGATACGCTGCGCAAAGATCCTGGCTTACACCGCCCGCCTGTTGAGTGAGACAGCCGACGCAGATGCATTTGATGCCGATGCGCTTCGCTTAGGGCGCTCCCTGCAGACTGCATGGGACGAGGAAAGCGGTTACTTCGGGTACCTCCTGCACGATCCTTCCGGTGATGCTGCGGATATTCTGCGCACCGAGCAGGGTCTGAACTACGATATGGGCCTGGATGGCGCTTCGCCGCTGTTTGCAGGTGCCTGTACAGAACCGCAGAAGGAGCTTCTGTGGCAGAAACTGCAAAGCCCAGAACACCTGTGGTGTGCCTGCGGCCTTTCCACTGTAGATCAGAGTGCGCCGTACTATCGGCGTGACGGCTACTGGAACGGCGCTGTATGGATGCCTTATCAGTGGATGTTCTTCAAATCTGCACTGGATGCGGGCCTTGCCGATTTTGCTTACCGCATTGCCGACACCGTTCTTACCCTGTGGCAGAACGAGTGTACCGAAAGCTACTGTTGTTTTGAACACTTTATGATCGAGAGCCGCCGTGGTGCCGGCTGGCACCAATTCAGCGGGCTTTCTTCTCCCATTGTACAGTTGTTTTCCGCTTACTACCGCCCCGGCACCCTCACGACCGGTTTTGATGCCTTTGTCCGGCATACGGATTGGGCACCGGACAACAGCGCCTTAAATGCCACACTGGATTTTACCGCAGCGGGCCGCAGCACTGTTCTGGCTGTTCTGCAGCCGGGTCCCAAAGCTGTTACAGCCTCTGTGCCCTGCACCGTGGTCACACGCCATGATGGGCTGCTTGAGCTGACCTTTGCATTGGATGCTCCCTGCACCGTGACCATAAGCATCCATTCCTGAATCCGCCTGTAAAAAGAAACGAACGATGTCCGTCCAGATCGGATGACATCGTTCGTTTTTTCTCTGCGCTGAGATCAGTTGTCTCCCTTGCGAACTGCAGAAGGCGAGAGCTGATACTTCCGCCGGAATGCTTTATAGAATGTATTCGCTGTGGAGAATCCGCACTGTTCTGCAATATCCGTAATATTCAGATCTGTCGTTCTCAGCAGCTGCATCGCATGATCCAGACGCAATTCTTCCACATACTCTGTATAGCTCTTTCCGGTTTGCTCCTTCAGGAATTGCGAAAGATACTTTTTCGAGATCTTAAACTGCTCCGCCGTCATCGCCGCATTGATCTCCGGATTCTGGAAATTCTGTGCCAGCCAGTCCAGAATATTCTTTTGAAGCGCATCATTGTGGCTGTGCTTCAAGAATTGCACATGATTGCAGATCTCCACACAGCAGTCCTGCAACCGGCTCAGCATCTGGCGGGCAGTCAGTTTAGAGTCATAACTGCACAGATAGGCGATATCCGGACAGCATACCCTTTCCGCCGTGTTCAGCAGAATGCCGCCTGCCGTGTAAAAATCCTGCTTGAAGTTTTCCGGGTCCAGATTATCCACCGAGAACAACTCACTCAGAAGCGAAACCGCTTCTTCCGTGCATCCGGAAAGCAGATATTCCCGAAGCCGCGCTGCATTGGTTGCATTGACCGTGGTACCGCGCTGCGCACTGCTGTTCCCCAAATAGCAGATCTTCTGTGTCGGATCCGCATAGGCCGCCACATTGCGGGCCTTCCAGTAAATATCTGACAGCTGCTCCATTTTCTTAAAAGGATCGCTCAATATCAGGGGAGTTGTCAGATGCAGCGCATCATACAGCTGCTCTGTGCGGAAACACATCTCCCGCAGTTCCTCTGCTTCATCCGTTTCCTGCGTCAGGATCACCAGGATCAGGTCATCTGCCGTTGCCTGTACATAAAATCTCTGCCCGTAAATTTGACGTATCTGCTCTGACACCACCACAGTACGCAGCTCTTCTTTCAGTGAGCACTCGGCGTTTTCCTGAAGAGATGGGATCAGCAGCAGGAAGTTATAGGCTTTCAGCTGCACCGCATCCGTCAGCTGCTGAAGGGTTTCCTGGCTTACAGATCCTGTACGCAGCAAAATTTCCATTTTGCCGTGTTCCAGCTCGCTGCGTGAATGCTCCAGTTCCCGCGCCAGTTCATGCTGGCTGTTCACATTACGGAGAAAGATCTCATTCAGCACTTTCCGTGATGCCAGATCCGATTCGTCCAGCGTGTCCAGCATCGGACGCAGACTGTTCATATCCTCCAGTGTCATGCAGACGCTGATCAATACACAGCCCAGAACGCCCACGATCAGATACAGACAAATTGCACGCTGTACTGCCAACAGACCCGCTTCGTAGAGCGATGGCGGCATTCCAATGACCGCCGTTGCCTTCAGAGACGCCACATATCGCGTTGCCATCAGATAGCGCTTTCCCTGATAGGTCTCCCAACCCGTATCATCACTCGTCAGGGAAAGTGTCGTTCCGTCATAGTTGTTTCCCGCCAGGATCGTTCCGTCATCGGAAATCAGGCAAAAAAGGCCTTCCTCGCGCCATTGCTGCGAAAGGAACATTGAAACGACATCTTTTTCCTTGATCAGCACCGTCATTGCGCCGCAAAGGCGGCCCGCCGTGTTCACATAGGGCTGGTATACCGTGGTATATGAATTGCCATAGCTGGAATGCATCAGTTTGACAACATGGGCGGGCTTTATCGTCGTTACATCGATCTGATTCTGCGCATCCCATTCCTCCTGAGACACATCCTCATACTCAAGTGCTCCCGGGTAAAAATTGCTATGGCTTTCATACGCGCTCCGGTCATCCAATATGATGCCATTCCGCTCAAATGTAATATAGCTGTATGTGATCACAGAGGAATCGTAGGTCTTATCCTGTAACGATTTGCTGGCTCTCGTCAGTGTCTGATAATCTCCCAGAATACTGTTATCATAACTGCTGGCAAGCAGAGTATACTCCGTTTCGCTGAACAATTTGTTCGTTGTACTGCGGATGTTGCTCAGGCATCGCTCCAACTGGGTGGTGCCGATCGCCAGCATTTCCATCGCGCTGGAGGACTGCGCTTGGATCGTCTGGCGGATCATCAGGCTATACAGAGGAACCACGACCAGGAAGAACCCAACCGGAATACAAAGGTACCTTAGAAGCCTTCGGATCCAGTTTCTAACAAACAGTCTCTTACGCATCTGCAAAACTCCAAGCAATGATGATTTCTATGGAACTGTTGGCTGCACCTGTAAGGCGTTTATGGAGCCGGTGCATACAGCACAGATCCTCCCTCCGCAATTTCGCAGCATCTTTTTAATTATTTTACCACAGAAGAATTTTTCCTCAACGTTTTTATTGATTTGTAACAAAAATCCACTTTATCACCATGATTTTCAATGCTTGAAAATCTCTGTCAGATGGTCTATCACTTTGTTCCGCAAACCGTGTTGTCGTTCAAAGCCACCACCCGGGGCCTGATTGTCTGAGTGAACTCGAATCCCTGTCCCTCTGATTAAAAAGCTTACTTTGATGGACTTTTGTGCTCCGAACTGTTGCGAAACACACGATTTTACGGCATTTTTTGCGTTACTCCGCCCTGTAGCAGCCCCTCATGCATTTTCGAGTTGTCGCATTTTGTCGCACTTTTTTGCGGAACTATAATCGGGACTTTTTTCATTAGCCATGATAAACGAGAGTTCAGGATCCATAATTTCGGATAGATGGAAACTGCACGGTTTTCTGCAACAGGAAGAGTAATCTCGGGTGGTTCCCCTACCCTATTTCCGGGTGCTGCGCACATCAAAATTTCGCCGGAGTGAGTTTGGCGGTAGGTGTGGGGAGGGGTGGGGATTATTGCTTGATATAAAACTTTTCTTACTTCTTCACCCTAGATCATGGCTTGCGTACATCAAATCAGCCTCTATTAATATTTTCTCCACACCATTTTATTGACCACGCCAGTATAGCTCTGGATGATTTTCACGACTTTATCAGACACGTTCTCATCCACATAGTCCGGTACAGGAATGCCCAAATCACGATTCCGGTTCATCTCGACCGCCACATCCACAGCCTGCAGCAGATGGTCACCGTCAATACCGGCAAGGATGAAATCCCCCTTATCCAGTGCTTCCGGGCGCTCAGTACTGGTACGAATACACACCGCCGGGAACGGGTGCCCTACGCTGGTGAAGAAGCTACTCTCCTCCGGCAACGTTCCACTATCGGATACCACACAGAAGGCATTCATCTGCAGGCAGTTGTAGTCATGGAAGCCCAAAGGCTCATGCTGGATCACACGCTTGTCCAGCTGGAAACCACTCTGTTCCAGACGCTTTCGGCTGCGGGGATGGCAGGAGTACAGAATCGGCATATCGTACTTTTCTGCCATTTTATTGATTGCAGTGAACAGCGAATTAAAGTTTTTCTCGGTGTCAATATTCTCCTCACGATGGGCAGAAAGCAGAATATATTTACCCTTTTCCAGTCCCAGACGGGCGTGGATATCGGATGCCTCGATCTTGGCCAGATTCTGATGCAGCACTTCAGCCATGGGCGAACCCGTCACATAGGTACGCTCTTTGGGCAAACCAGTATCAGCCAGATAGCGGCGGGCATGCTCAGAATAGGCCATGTTCACGTCGGAAATGATATCGACGATGCGGCGGTTGGTCTCTTCAGGCAGGCACTCATCTTTACAACGGTTACCGGCTTCCATGTGGAAGATGGGAATATGCAGCCGCTTTGCACCGATGACAGACAGGCAGCTGTTGGTATCGCCCAGCACCAGTACGGCGTCTGGCTGGATAGCAACCATCAGCTTATAGCTTTCGGAGATGATATTGCCCATCGTCTCACCCAGGTCTGCACCCACGGCATTCATATATACTTCCGGATCTGCCAGCTGTAAATCGTGGAAGAACACGCCGTTCAGGTTATAGTCGTAGTTCTGACCAGTATGGGCCAGAATTACATCAAAGTATTTCCGAGTCTTGTTGATGACCGCTGCCAGGCGGATGATTTCAGGGCGGGTACCAACAATGATGAGCAGTTTCAGCTTGCCATTATTCTTAAAAGAAACATTGCTATAGTCAGCCATTATTTTTCTCCTCTCACACCGGCTCAAAGAAGGTGTCCGGGTGCTTCGGGTCAAAGATCTCGTTACAGGTCATGACCGTGACCAGATTTTCCGTCTCAGACAGGTTAATGATATTGTGCGTCCAGCCGGGAATCATGTGGACAGCCTCGATCTTGTCCCCAGAAACCTCAAACTCCACCGTTTCGCCAGTATTGATGTTCCGTTCCTGGATCAGACCATGCCCAGCCACCACAATGAATAGCTCCCACTTGGAGTTATGCCAGTGCTGCCCCTTGGTAATGCCCGGGCGGCTGATGTTGATGCTCACCTGTCCGCAGTCGGCGGTATGCACCAGTTCAGTGAAGGAACCACGGCTGTCCACGTTCATCTTCAAAGCATACTTGAACTTGTCAGTCGGCAGGTAGGTCAGATACAGGGAGTACAGCTTCTTGGCAAAGGAGCCATCTGGCATCTTGGGCATCATCAGAGTCGTTGGCTGCGCCTTGAATTCCTGTAGCAGATCCACAATTTCGCCCAGTGTGACCTTATGTGTCACGGGGACGCAGCAGTAACGGCCATCCGCTTTGAGAACCGTTTCCACACCATCAAATTCGCAGTGCTGCTCCTTGCCTTCCAGCAGGTCAAACATCCCTTCTACCAAGTCATCGATGTACAGCAGCTCCAGCTCGGTGCTACGGTCGTTGACAGTGAAGGGTTCGTCATTGGCAACCGCCCAGCAGAAGGTACTGACGGCACTGTTGTACTTGGGGCGGCTGTGTCCCATTAGATTCGGAAAACGATAGACCGCCACTTTTGCACCAGTTTCTTGGGCATAATCGAAGAACAGCTCTTCACCCGCCTTCTTGCTGCGGCCATACTCGCTGTTGCCAAAGCGTCCGGCCAAAGTTGCCTGAATGGACGAAGACAGCATGATGGTGGCCTTATTGTTGTGCTTTTTCAGGCAGTTCAACAGGTCAAAGGCAAAGCCAAAGTTGCCCTTCATGAAATCTTCCGGGTTTTCCGGGCGATTCACCCCTGCCAGATTGAACACAAAGTCTGCCTTCTGGCAGTATTCGTCCAGTTCTGCCGGGGTCGAATTCAGGTCGTATTCATAGATTTCATCAATATGCAGTTCTTTGCGGGTCTTGTTTTTTCCGTCTCGGATATTTTTCAGGTTGTTCACAAGGGCGGTTCCCACCATGCCCTTGGCACCTGTCACCAGAATGTTCATTTTCTCACCTCCGGGCGTACCGCTGTGCAATCCGGAACATCTGCTCCATCTGGCACGACTGCAGAATTGCAAACCGTCACATTGCTACCGATACGAGCATACTTGCCAACTTTTGCACCAGTGCGAACGACGCTATTTGCATAAATGAGCGCATAATCTTCCACGATTGCATCACAATGGATTTCTGTACCCGCATTCAGCAACACGCCATTGCCCACGACTGCACCATTCTGAACACAGGCATTCTGCAAAATGACACACCCATTACCAAGTTTGGCGTAGGGGCTAACGTAGGCACTGGGTGCAATGATATTCGGGAAAGTATAGCCCATTGCCGCAGCTTTCTCATATACCTGCACCCGGAAGTTGTTATTACCAATGCCAACCACGAGCAAACCATAACTCTTGCGCAACTCAGGCAAATTCGCAATCTCACCAACAACAGGAGTACCACAAACCCCAGTCCCAACAGGTTGTCCATCGTCCACAAAAGCGCAGTCATACTGGAGCATTGCCTGCTCGGCCACCATGCGTCCAAAACCACCAGCACCGACGATCAACAGTTTCTTTTTCATGTGAAATTATTTCTTCATAATAGTGTTTCTAAGCATCTTTTTTATCTTATCGAGAAATGGAATTCTATTAAGTCGAAAAGTTTTCCAAACTTTTTCATCGACTGGAATCTTTCCGATTTTTATGTATTTATCATATATTTTCAGCATTCCTTGTTCTTTTTCTGCCGGAAGATGTAGAATTGTGATTCGATTATATTCATAACAAGTTGAAATCAGCCTGAATCCTGCACCAGTCCAAAAACGATAAATATACGCTCCTGCATTCTTAATGCTTTCCCTCATCTCATTCGCTGCAAGAGATAAAATAAACTCATCACCTTTCGTTGTTATAAAATTTTTCTGGAGCATTTCATAATAGACCTGCTCGCATGTGTCAA
>ERZ780040.227-NODE-227-length-13044-cov-10.3421_pt1 | contig 13044 bp, 9 predicted proteins | sample MGYA00511852_ERZ780040 | MGnify/ENA primary metagenome ERZ780040 (study PRJEB29588, sample SAMEA2150866) | human gut metagenome | biome: human gut; feature: human-associated habitat; material: faeces | place: Denmark | collected 2008/2010 ... | reverse complement strand
GCGACGATGTAATCGGATTTATTTATGAGTTACTGCTGAAGAACTTTGCGTCCAACAGTAAGAAGGACGGAGAATTTTACACGCCGCACGAGATTTCGATATTGATGTCTGAAATTGTAGCCCATCATTTGCGTGACCGTGAGCAAATTAATATTCTCGATCCAACCAGCGGATCGGGGTCTCTGCTTATCAACATCGGTCAGAGTGTGCAAAAGTATTTGCAGGACAGCGGCAATATCACTTATTATGCGCAGGAGCTGATTCAGGAAACCTTCAACCTGACGCGAATGAATCTTGTTATGCGCGGTATCAATCCGTCCAATATCAAGGTGCGTCGTGGTGATACATTAGCGAACGACTGGCCATATTTTGATGATAATGATGAAAACAGCTACGAGTATGTCCCTGTTGATTGTGTAGTTTCTAATCCGCCGTATTCACATAAATGGGATGCAGATAACCACACAAACGATCCTCGTTACAAAGAATACGGTATCGCTCCTGCTTCAAAGGCTGATTACGCTTTTCTATTGCACGATTTATACCACCTAAAAGATAACGGAATTATGTGTATCGTTATGCCTCACGGCGTTTTGTTCAGAGGTGGTTCCGAAAAAGACATCCGCACTCAGTTGGTAGAAAACAATAATATAGAAACTATTATCGGACTTCCTTCAAACTGCTTTTACGGCACCGGTATATCAACCATTATTATGGTACTGAAAAAACACCGTGAAGCCAGTGATATTTTAATTGTTGACGCTTCAAAGGAGTTCTTTAAGGACGGCAACAAAAACCGCCTGTCCGGTCATCATATCAAAAAGATAGTTGACGCTGTTTTGAACAGAGAGAACATTCCGCATTTTGCTTCTCTTGTTTCTAAACAAACGATTAAAGATAACGACTACAACCTCAACATTCCCCGATATGTTGAATCGGAGGAAAAAGTTCCTGTTGATTTACACGCAACCGTATTTGGCGGAATCCCGAATTATGAGGTTGAGCATCTCAAAAAATATTGGGAAGCTTTTCCGTCACTATGCGATGAGCTGTTTACACGCATTAATGAACACACCTCAGAATTATCCTGCGATTCAGTTATTGATGCTATCAAACAAAATGCTGATGTTATTGCATTTGAAGCGAATTACAAAGAAGCTTTCCAAGCGCTTGAAGATCAGCTCTATGAGCTTTTGATCGACAATCAGGTAAAAAACGTTGCTGCTCTGAAAAAAGAAATCACCAATCGTATTTTTGAACTATGTCAGCAGTTTGGCATTGTGGACAAGTATCTTGTATATAAAGCCTTTGACGATGTTTGGAAACAAATCAGCCTTGATTTGGAAGCAATCCGCTTGCAGGGATTTGACGCTGCACGTAGTGTAGAAGATATTGAAGTATATGATAAGAAGGAGAAAAAGGTTGTCAAAAAAGGAGAAGAAGGCAGAGTTATACCCTTCGCTTTGATTCAAAAACATCTATTTGCTGATGAATTCACACAAATGGATGGTTTGAATAAAGATCTGTCCGGCGCAACATCGGAATATGAATCTTTCTGGGAAGGGCTGGACGATGAGCTCAAGGAAGAACTGAAAAAGAAAGATGACGGTGATGAGCAGTCTGAAGCAAATCTTGATACAAAGCAGCTAAAAGCAAAGTATCAGGAGGTTTTGGCAACGCTATCTAACGATACAACGAAGATGTACGTGGAATACGCTGCGCTGAAGCCTAAACAGAAGGTGGAGTTTCAGGAAAGGCATCCGGAACTCGTTTGGCCCGATGAAACGGAAAAAGTCAAAAACGGCACCTATAAACAATCGGCGATTAATGCGATTGTTGAGCAAATCAAAAACGACATCGAAATCGACGAGGAAGAAGATGATTATAAGATCCGTCATTTGTACCTCCTCGGTCAGCAGATTTCTGCTCTGAAAAAGCAAATCAAAGCACTTAAAACCGACCTCGATATCAAGGCACGAGAAGCGATTGTAAAGCTGTCGGACGATAAAATCAAGATGCTGTTGAAAGAAAAGTGGCTGACGCCTGCAATGGAAAACATCAACGCCATTCCGAACGCTATTATCTCCAATTTGAACCGTTCCGTGAATGATATTATAACCAAATACGATAATCCAATTCTTACCCTTGATACCGATATAGCAAAGACCGAGGAATCATTATCCGTTATGCTTAACGACTTAACAGGTGATGCTTTTGATATGGCGGCAGTTCAGCAATTCAAAACACTGTTGGGAGGAAAAGAAAATGAATAAAACTCCGGCAGTTAGATTTATAGGATTTGCAGAAGATTGGGAACAGCGTAAGTTGGGAGATTTACTCCAGACACTTCCGTTTAAGCAATTTCTCAAAGAGCCTGAACCAGACGGAAAATATGAAATTATTCAACAAGGCAATGAACCCGTCATTGGGTTTGCCAATGGAACGCCTTGCGGTGATTATAAGGATGTGGTGATTTTTGGCGACCATACTTTGTCACTCTATAAACCTCAACACCCGTTTTTTGTTGCAACGGACGGTGTTCGCATAGTTAAAGGACAGCAAGATACCGATGGATATTATTTGCTATCGTTGTTAGAGAGGTACAAGCCACAAAGTGAAGGCTATAAAAGATATTATAGTATTTTGGCAGATACCAACTGCATTACAACATATAATACCAGCGAGCAGGAAAAGATAGGTGTTTTTTTCAAGCTCCTCGACAACCTTATCACCCTTCATCAGCGCAAGTATGACAAATTGACCAATGTCAAAAAATCAATGCTTGAAAAAATGTTTCCGAAAAATGGTTCAAATGTCCCGGAAATTCGTTTTAAGGGATTTACTGACGCTTGGGAACAGCGTAAGTTGGGAGATGTGGCTGACATTGTGGGTGGTGGAACCCCAAGTACAGGAAATCAAAGCTATTGGAACGGTGATATTGATTGGTATGCACCTGCTGAAATTGCGGATCAAATCTATGCAAATTCGAGTCAGAAAAAGATAACCGGCTTGGGCTATGAGAATAGTTCAGCCAAAATGCTTCCTCCCGGTACAGTCCTGTTTACATCTCGTGCAGGGATCGGGAAAACAGCTATTTTAACCCGAAAAGGCTGTACTAATCAGGGATTTCAGTCCATTGTCCCACATCGTGGAGAGCTTGACTCCTACTTCATTTTTTCTCGAACCGAAGAATTAAAACGATATGGAGAGCTTGTTGGGGCTGGATCAACTTTCGTCGAGGTTTCGGGAAAGCAAATGGCTGTAATGGAGCTGATGATGCCGCCAATGATGCGAGAACAACAGACTATTGGAGGTTTCTTTCAACAGCTCGACCACCTTATCACCCTTCATCAGCGTAAGTTAGAAAAACTAGAACAAATAAAACAAGCAATGCTTCACAAAATGTTCGTGTAAGAAGCGGAGGCAACTATGTCATACAAAAACGAAACAGAATTTGAAAACGCCTTGATTGCCAAGCTGACGCAACTCGACAATCAGTGGTCAAGAGAGATTCTGGAATACAAAACCGAAGAAGAGCTGATTGAAAACTGGGCAAAAATTTTGTTCAGCAATAACAATACAACCGATAAGCTCAACGGCTGTCCTCTGACCAAAACGGAAATGGGACAAATCATATCCCAAATCAGCGGCGAAACTCCCTTTGCCATCAATCGCCGATTAAACGGCAGATATATTTCTATCATCCGTGATAACTCCAAGGATACACAGCACGTTGGAAAACGTGTGGATCTGTTCCTCTTTGACAAGGATGAGATTGCCGCAGGAAGAAGCGTATACCAGATAGCTCGCCAGCCAAAGCTCCCAATCTCGTCAGAAATTCTCGGCAACCGCAGAGGCGATTTGATGCTATTAATAAACGGTATGCCGCTGTATCATATTGAACTGAAAAACAATCCTGTGCCTGTTGAACAGGCGTGTAATCAAATCAGCAAATATATGCAGCACGGCGTATTTACCGGCTTCTTTTCACTTGTTCAAGTGTTTGTCGCAATGACGCCGACCGAAACACTGTACTTTGCTAATCCCGGACGTGAAAGAGCTTTCAACTCCGACTACTATTTTCATTGGGGTGACTTCAACAATAAGCATATTGTCGACTGGGAAGAAGTTGCGGAAAAGTTCCTTTCTATTCCGATGGCGCACAGACTGATCGGTTACGGTACGATTGCGGACGGAACAGATAACATTCTCAAAGTAATGCGCAGTTATCAGTATCACGCTGCTTATAAAATCTATTCGCAGGTAGTCAAGCGAGTAGATTGGGATGATGACGGACAAAAGGGCGGCTATGTATACCACACTACCGGCAGCGGTAAAACAATGACGAGCTTTAAGTGCGCACAGCTGATAAAGTCCTCCGGTAAAGTTGACAAGATTGTTTTCCTGATGGATCGTGACGAGCTTTGGAAACAAACTTATGATAATTATCGGAACTTCTCGGACTGTGATGATATTGAAGATACCGCTAACACCAACAGCCTGCTCTCAAAGTTGGAGAACGACACACCCAATTTGCTGATTGTTACGTCTATTCAGAAGATGAGTAACCTGACAACCGTCAATCCTACTCCGAATGCGGCACGTATTGCAAAGGTGCAAAAGAAAAAACTGGTGTTTATCGTTGATGAAGCCCATCGTTCTACCTTCGGCACAATGCTCCGTGATATAAAGCTGACCTATCCGAGAGCAATGTTCTTTGGCTTTACAGGTACTCCTATTATGAAGGAGAACGCAGTTGACGGTATTACGACCGACGGCTTATTCGGCACGTGTCTGCACAAATATACAATCTCAGAAGGAATCAGAGATAAAAATGTTTTAGGGTTCAAGCCTTCAAAAGTCGTAACATTTGACGAGGAAGATTTCAGAGAAAAGGTTGCTCTGATGAAGCTCGGCAAAGATAGCGTCGAAGGTCTTACCGATGAAGAATTCAAAAAATATCACGCTCTTGCTTCCCGAGATATGGACAAGGTGGAAGCAGACGTCAGCAACAGTCTGTATGCCGACGGAGATACTGGAAAAGAGCATCGCAAAAATGTGGTTCAGGATATTCTTAATAAATGGGAGCGAATCAGCTTCCGTGGTAAATTCCACTATATTCTCGCTACATCCTCAATCCGTGAAGCGATTGAATACTATCGTTTATTAAAAGACAACGATAAAGATTTGTTTGTCACTGCTGTTTTTGATCCGCATACAGATAATACAAGCGATGATATCTTCAAGGATAAGGCAGTAGAAGAAATCCTCATTGATTACAATAACCATTTCAACTTCAAGTTTAGAGTCGGCGCTTATCGTCGATTCAAGGATGATGTTTGCTCTCGTCTTGCGCACAAAGAACCTTACAAGGATATTGATACAAGAAGAGAGGAAGCGGTTAATATTGTTATCGTTGTTAATCAGCTTCTTACCGGATTCGACTCGAAATGGATTAACACCTTGTACTTGGATAAAGTAATTGATTACGAGCAGTATATTCAGGCTGTTTCAAGAACAAATCGCCTTAACGGATATGAAAAGCAGTACGGAATTATCAAGTATTGCAGAAAGCCGTACACAATGGAGAAAAACGCAGAGGAAGCTCTGCGACTCTATGCGGAAGCTGGTTATCAAGATGTATATGTTCCGTCTTTAGGACAGAACATCATCGGAATGAATAACGATTATCAAAGCATCATCAAGCTGTTCGAGAAAAACGGTATTGAGAATTTCAGCAGACTTCCCGATAATCAGGGCGACATCAAGCTGTTTGCCGACTTGTTCAATAACATCAGCAACAATTATTATCGCTCTATTCCTCAGCTTTTTACTTGGACGAAGAGAACTTATATCACAGAGGATGCCGGAGAGGTAACGGTTGACCTCGATGAAAGAACATACGAAATTCTTCATCAAAGATACAGCGAAATACCGAGGACTGTTCAGCCCGGCGGCGATATGATTTATGACATCAAGGCTTTTCTTACCGAGGTATCATCAAATGAGATTAACCGTGCGTTTATGGAATCTCAGTTTGCCGAAGTATTGAAAGACCTTTCCAATGGTGCAAAGCCGGAAGAAATCAAAGCATTGCTCGATGATTTGAAATCCAGTTTTGCAGAATTGCCGGCAGAGGATCAGATTACTGCCGAAGCTATTTTGGAAGATATTTACTCCGGTGCGCTAAAAGATTTTGACGAAGGAAAAACTCTTGCTGAGTACATCGAGATTTATAAGAGAAATACACTGAAAGCAAATATCAAAGTATTCAGCGAGGCGTTTGGTTTTGATAAAGATAAGCTGGCAAGAATTATGGTTTTCCACCTAAAGGAAGAAAAGCTGTATGAAGGCGGACTTTTTGATCAGATAATGGAAACACTTGACCGTGCAAAAGCGAAGGAAACTATGGAAAAACTGGAGGATTGCACCATTAGACCGCACCGTGTAGTCCAAAAAGCAGAAGGATATCTGAAGAAGTTTATCCTGTCCGGCGGGAATATTAGTTTTATGGAGAAATAGTATTTGCTGATTTTACAAATGTTTTAATATTATTGATAAGATACGAAAGAGGATACTATGCCAAAGAATATAACACAATATGAATTATTAATCTCTTGTCCTGGAGATGTTAAAGAAGAGTTGCAAGTTATAAATAGGTGTGTGGATCGATTTAATGAAATGTACAGTAAAGCACTAAGCATTAACATCATAACTCGACATTGGAGTAAAAGCTCATATTCACAATCAGGAGACAAACCGCAAAACATCCTTAACGAACAGTTCGTTGACGATTGTGATGCTGCAGTAGCTATGTTTTGGACTCGTTTTGGAACGCCGACTGATCAGTATGGTTCAGGAACGGAAGAAGAAATATGTAGAATGCTGGATTCAGGAAAACAAGTGTTTATGTATTTTTCTGATGTTCCTGCCCCTCCTTCGGCTATGCAGTCTGAAGAATATAAAAAGATATGTGATTTTAAGAATCAGTACAAAGATAAAGGGTTATATTTTACATATAATTCAGTTGATGATTTTGAAGATCTCTTTTTTGCACATCTATCAAAGCATTTTTTAAGCATAGAAAAGGTAGCTGAGATTAAAAACGAAAGATTGCCTATTTTAAAACTTCAATCAATAGATGAAAGTTGCAAACTTAATGATCAATTAATTGTCCATCAATTTAGCCCCTGTCATAAATCTGTTAAGGACTATGTTTCTGAAGTGGAAAACAAGATTAAAAAAATTAACACTTTGCACTTACCAAAATCGAATAACAAAAATGAACTCCGTTTGCTATTGGGCGAAGAAGTGAAATTTGATAAAGACAAAAAAGAGATTATTGAATTATTTGTAAAAACTCGCAATATTGAATTGAGTGAAGATTTTTTTGAATTCGGTAATCTTAGATATAGTATTACTCCTCAAATTATGGGTGGCAATAGTATAAATGGAACTCCTGAAGAAAAAGCTAAATACTATTTACTTTCGGATACTTTTGATATAATATATGATTGTATGCATTGGGCAAAAGTCGAAAGCTCCCTTTCTGGTTTGTTATGCATTAAACTGGCATTAACCAATATCGGTACAACTTACGATGAGGATGTAGAAATTTCGTTGACAATTCCAAATGAATACTATATAGAGCTTTCGGATTTGTTTCAGTTTGATAATTCTGTTATGGGGTATCTTCTCAATGATTGTGAAATATCAACTCTGTTTGGAATAAAAAGCACAGCAGAGTATTCGGATTTTGAATCATCAAGCAAAGCTCATCCTCCCGTTATTCATTCTCCAAATCTGTCGTTTATTAATAAGGAACCAGATTATAACGACGACTTTTTTGCAGAAATAAATGACACATTTTATTATGATGTCTTTGAGCAAGGAAACGACAGAATTATTAAAATCAAATTCGACTATATAAAGCAACACACATCTACTTCTTTCCCTTCGATAGTTTTCGTAAAAGATGGGCTAAAAAGTATAACTTATAGAATTTCATCAAAGCATAATTCGGAGATTGTTGAGGGTATTATTAGTACAGCAAATGAATAATTGTAATGGCTGATGTAATCAAATTTGACTACATCAGCCTTTTTTATAGTGAGTATATTATTTCATCATTAACTATCTCCGCTGCTTGATTTCGAATATTATTCATTTTCCGTACTCACAACATTTGGTTTTCGACTTTGAGCTGTTCGGTAACTCCTTCCCGTCTTGCAAGCTGATTCACAAGCCTATCGAACATCTCAGTCGCTTCTTCATCAATATCGGCGAGATGAGCAGTGAGGGTACAGCTGGTTAGATAATTAGTGTAAATAATCGTATGATGATTTTTGAGATACTGCAAACGCCGTTTGCCCCAAATACCGATTTCAACCTTCGGTTGTTCGGGTAACTTCAAATCAGGCAGAAGATAATCTCCCTGTTGTGTGTATGTAATCTTTGTTGCCATAATTATACCTCCTTGACCTTGATGTTTTTGACTTTGGCTTTCGTGATCTTTATTAACAGCTCGTCAATGATGTCGGTGTATTTACTTCTTGATATGAGGTCGTTTCTCAATTCAACCAGGCTGTTGATGGCTGTGCGCCGCTCATCGGGCGTTAAATAAATGTGATACTTTAGATTTCTCATTATTATTTCCTCCTTGGATTAATTCTGTATTCATATTATAGGAAGAAATTGAATAAACCACAAATGTGCGAGCGAGGAATGTGTGTAACTGCCGATAAAACCTAAATTTTTCATAAGTCCGTTATGAACACTCGTACCAAACACAAGTCCTCAAAAATGGCTTAGATAAGCCGTTTTTGAGGCTTTTTCTTTTTGCAGAAATTTTCTCTGTCGGCAACTTTTTTCGGATTTTCTAAAAATTTTCTAAAAATTGTGATTTTCGGCTTGAAAATTAACGGCACAAGATATCAGTAATCATCAGGATTTTCGCACCTATTTAACCGCAAAATCCGTTCTAAAAATACAGTAAATTTTCCGAAAAATGAAAATTTATTCACGGAATTACAAATCAATTTTCAGCTTTGTATCAAGAGTGCCTGAAATGTTCAGTTTGCTTGTTTTGTCAACATGAGCATAAAAGTTCAAGCACTGTTTGCCTGAGTGTGTCAATCTCTTTTATCCTAAAGGCATATTTCGGGTGGAGCTTGATAATTTCGTAGGTATCAAGTCCATTTTCGATTTCTTCAATCAGAGCAGACATATCGGGAGAATTTTCATCAACAGGCTTTGGAACATTACCAACCTCTTCAAAAGTATCAATAAGATTCGTCTGTTCCTTATCAGAACCCTGCCACTTGCCCTCCTTTCGGAGATAGTCACGATTTTCCATTACACTGCCGTTAGCCTTGTCAATATGCGCAACAGGGAATCTGTTCTTCAATGTTGAAAAGCGAATCGGCGATTTTGAGTAAATGAAAATGTGCATATGCTTTGTTCCTGTGGTTGTAATTTCATCCACAAAAAACTGTTTTAACTTGCTATTGCAATTTGCAAATTTATAAGTCTTTCAACCTGTTATCAACATTATACCAAAGGTCACTGTACCATTATCTACCCTTTGCTTGCAAAAAACAGCCCTGCAAATGGGTACAGGGCTGTAAATTTAAAGATTTATTCATTGCTTATCAGATTTAATCGTCTGTAGCTTTGAAATTTATTTTATTTTCGGTCGCAAAGGTGTGTGCATAGGAATCTGTCGGGGCGTGGATTGTTAGGTCTTTTGAGTCTTTGAAGGCAGATTTTCCTATGTAGGACACATTTTTGGTCAGGTAGATATCCTCAAGGGAGTAGGATTCTTTGAACGCATTATCGGCTATGAATTTTACTGTGTCGGGAACGACTGTTTCCTTTGCGCCGCCGTAATTTATTGCGTCATCTGCAATTGAAATCACATCCAAGCCGTCAATATTTGCAGGAATTTCAAGCTTTTCCTCTGACGACATTGGGTTATATTTAGTTATTACGCACACGGGCTTGCCGTCATCATAGATAACATCATAATTATAATATTCGCCGTAATACGCACCGTTTCTGATTTTTGAATAATCGGTATTTTTAGCCTCCGGATTTTCAGGCTCGGTCGTATAGTTTTTATAATTGATTTTATTTTCAACCGCAAATTTTTCAGCATAAGAACCCTTTTCGGCATATATCGTAAGGTTGTCAATGCCGTCAAAAGCGGTTTTTGCAATCTTATTTACGGAGGGCGCAATATAAATTTCCGTTATATTTTTTGAATCCTTAAATGCGTCATCCTTGATTTCACAAATGCCGTTGGGGATAACAACTTTTTTCAGACAATCAAATTCGCTGAAAGCTTCCTTTTCAATAGCGGTTATTTTTGTATTTTCATCGTATGAAGTAGGAATATACGCATCGTCCAAGCCGTAATATCCGCCCTGAAACAAGCCGACAGTGGCATAAAAATTTCCGTTTTTATCATCTTGAAATTGAATTAAAAACTGACCGTCAGCAGAAGGTTTTAGACGATATTTTCGGTCAACAGCCATTTGTTCAAATCTGTTATTTACGATTGTCGCTCTGGCAAGGAAAGACAAGCCGAGCAAAGCGGCAACCGAGATGCAAAGAACAACGAAAAATTTATGAGTAAACAGTTTACTTTTCATGCAGCTCACCTTCTGTCATTTTCAAAACAACATCACAAACTTCTTCCAAATCCTCTTTGTGATGAGTTGTGATAACTACGAGCGCACCTCTTTCTTTTTCTTCTTTAAGAAGCTTGTAAATCAGCTGTACACCGTCATTATCAAGTGCATTTGTCGGTTCATCAAGCAGGATGATTTTCTGCTTTTCAAACACAGCTTGAGCAATATTCAGCCTCTGTTTCATACCAAGCGAAAACTTTTTCACCTTTAAATCGGACTTTAATCCAACACGCTCAAGCGCTGTTGTAATGTCCTCATCTGTGGCGGTTTTCTTGATTTTGCCGAGGATTTTCAGATTGTCAAAAGCATTGTACTGGGGCAACAGGTTCATATTTTCAATCACGATGCCTATGCTCGGAGGGAACGACATATCCTTGTGCAAAACCTTTCCGTCAATCACAACAGAGCCACTGTCGGGAACAAGCAAGCCTGCAATTGCTCTCAAAAGCATAGTTTTGCCCGAACCGTTGTGTCCGTAAATTCCGTAGATTTTGCCGTACTCAAAATTGTAACTTACATTATTTAAAATCGGTCTTGATTTGATACTTTTACAATAATTTTTTATTTCTACCATAATATCACCTCAAAAAATATCGGTTTTCTTAAATCTCAAATTCAGAATAAAAATGCACAAAGCATTTAACGCAACTATGAATAACAGGTATCCGTAGTAAATGCTCTCGCCAGACACAGCACCGTTCTGCATTCCGAACATCAAGCTCGGAAAGAGAAGCATTTTCAAAATCGGTGCGTCAACAAAATTCTGAACCAAATAGTACGCAATAAAGCAATAGGTGAAAATTCCTATGTTCACAATGTGTGCAGGAATACTGATTTCAAGCAAAGACTGAATAACTATCAGCGAAAAAATTGTCAGAAAGTACATAATCAAAGATTTAAGAGTTCCGCTTTCAACGGGAGTCATACTTTCTCTTGCAACAAAAAAGATTATGAACTGGAACAAAACAATGCAAATCAATGCTATAAAATTGTTAAGACAACGCTTTAAAATCAGCACTGTTTTTGAATAATTGCGTACAATCAACATCTTGCCGTAGCCTTGTTTAAGGTTCTCAATTGAGCCGCTTGTAAAGAAGAGAATAAAACACACAGGCAGCAAAAGCGGCAGAAATTTTGTAATTTCAAGACCGTAATCGCTTGGGGCTAAACCAATCATAAAGGCATTTTGAAAATCTCCCTGAAATACACAACTGAACAATTGAGCAAAGCACGCAACAATCAGTATTATCGACAAAACAAGCTTACTTTTTAACATTACTCAAAACATCCTTTTTCTGATACAAAAAGTAGGAAGAGAAGATAAGCATAAACATCATAAGCAATGCTCTTAATATAATGCCCCACATATCCGACAGAACCATTTCGCCGTTCATAAGTTTTGACACCACTATGGCATCTCTGAACGGAAGCCATACCCTGCTTATCATAAAGGCTACATCTGCAAAAAACTCTGTAAAAATCAGAGCTATGGTGATAATTGGAGCAACTTTTGGAGAAATGATTATTCCGAATGAGAGCATAACGAGTCCTGCTCTGAAATAAAACAAAAACAAAGTCAAAAGTTCAAGTGCCGAATATTGCAGAAAATTCGATTCTAAAATCAGGTTAATGTCAAAGCAGATGAGTGCCGCAACTACGCTGACTGCTTCTATCAAAAATGAAAACAGAAAAGCAAATACCGCACAATCAGCAATTCTTCTTGTAACAAAAGAGGCTCTCGATTTCAGTCTTACAATGTAACTTACATTATCATCGGTAAATATGTAAAACAAAAACAGAACAAACACTACTATGAAAATGCAAGCAACATTACCTGATGCATTAAAATCTCCGTTACCTGCAACTCTGCAAAAAACACCTTTTGGGCTTAACTTCTCAGCATAATCCGAATTAAAATAATTATAAAATCGCAAATATGTGTATGTGCAAAGCATAGTGAAAAACACTGCACAAAGCGGAAGTATGATTGCATACTTTTTTAATTTACACCTGATCATACTTAGTCACCTTAAAGAACGAAAACAGAACAGCAACTATATTTATTGCTACTACAAAAATAATTGTAAAAGTATAATGTGATAAAGGATACACAGTAAACGGGGTTAATGCTCCTATGATAGACGGTTTGATGGCAGTCGATATATACCATAATATGAAAGCTAACGGATAAAGAATAAATCTGTTTGGAAATGCCATTGCAAGTGCCGTTGCACCGCTTCCCACAATACCGCCAATGAATGAAAAAACAAGAATATAAAGTATGTTATAAAACATCGGATTGCTGTAAGACTGAAGTAGATTGGGTTCAGATTTCAGCATTTCCACATCAGCA
>ERZ780040.211-NODE-211-length-13390-cov-11.4009_pt1 | contig 13390 bp, 10 predicted proteins | sample MGYA00511852_ERZ780040 | MGnify/ENA primary metagenome ERZ780040 (study PRJEB29588, sample SAMEA2150866) | human gut metagenome | biome: human gut; feature: human-associated habitat; material: faeces | place: Denmark | collected 2008/2010 ... | reverse complement strand
CCTTTCCCCCCGGCGTCACCGCCGGAGCCGCTGCCGGTTTGCTGATAGCCGCAGACGGAGCAGACGCCGTTCACATAATCGTGGGCGCCGAAGCCGTCCTTCTGGCTGTTGTCGGTGACGGTGCAGCCGTCGGCCAGGCAGTCATGCCAGTGATTCTCGCCGTCAGAGGACCAGGTATCGGACCACTGATGGGTATGCTCCTTCACCAGGGGCTTGTCCTCGGCGCTGTACATGCGCCACAGCTGGGTGCCGTAGAAGGGATTGGCGGTGCCCATATACACGCCGTTCTCGGTGGAGCAGATGGTGCGCAGACCGTGGTTGGAGCCGTCGCCGAAGCCGTCCCGGGTGATGGCGTCGAAATTCACGCCGTCCTTGGACACCAGCAGGTCAAAGCCGTTCTCGCTCTGCTGGGCATAGTAGTTGCAGCCGAAGTAATATACGAAGTTGTGGATCAGGTCGTCATACACGGCCTTGTCCAGGGCGGCAAAGATGGCCTTCACGGCGCTTTGCAGGTCATCCTTCAGGCCCTGGGTGTCGGCGCTGCACATAGCCACGCCGGTGACCTGGGCGTATTCCTGGGCAAAGCTTGCGCTGTCCAGCTTCACACCCAGCAGGTCGAACACCTTCTGCTTGAAGGCCTCATACTCCTCCAGCATGTTCCGGTAGCCGGGCACGGGATTCTTGTCGGCGGACATATCCGTGGCAAAGCCTGCCAGCATCTGATACAGATGGGCGGTATACTTGGTAAACAGGACCTTGTCCAGGAACCAGGTCAGATACTTGTTGTCGTGCTGCTGCAGAACCTCCAGCACGGCGTCCTTCAGCATATCGGCCCGGCCGCTGATGTCGGCATAGTCCATATTGGCCACCTGACCGTCGGTGATCTGGGTGAAATGATAGGTCAGAGTGGAGGTGTCATAGGTGCCGATGTACAGCTCACCGTTGTGCTCGCCGTAGCGCCAGATATACTGGTTGGAGTTGTTGCCCAGACCCGCGCCCAGGTTGCCGATGGGGCCGTCGGGGAAATAGGGGTTGTCGTCCTTACCGGCCACCTGCTGGAAGTTGCCGTCGGCGTCCATGCGGTACAGATAGATGGAGTGGTCCAGATCGTTGTACAGCAGCTCGAAGTTGCCGGAGGCGGGGATCTCCGCCAGGTCCAGCATGGGATCGTTGTAGGTGCCCAGGTACAGATAGCCGTTGTACACCCACATGTTGCAGCTCATGGAGTAGTTGATGCCCAGGCCGAAGTCGTAGCCGCTGGTGCCGTGGTCACCGATGACCTGGGTCCAGGTGAAGCTGCCGTCCTCGTGCTTGTCGCCGCGATACATGGCGAAGCCCTGCTTGTTGATGTGGCCGTCGATGGACTTGTCGGTGACCACGGTGACGTACATGGAGCCGTTATACTCGATGATGTCCCAGATACCGCCGCCGTTGAGGCCGTCGGTCTTCATAACGGCGGGCAGGCCGTCAAAGTCGTCCTGATCTGCCACACGCCGCCAGGAGCTCAGACCCGCGGTGGGATCGGAGCTGGCCACGATGATGCCGCCGGGGGTACCCTTGCCATCGTAGTTGTCCGTGGCCAGGCACATATAGATCTCGTCGTCAAACACCAGCAGGCCGTGAACGCCGTTGGACACGCCCTGGGCGTAGTTGATGTTGTGATAGGCGATGGAGCACTCGTTGGTCTCGGGGTCCACCTCGATGAGGGTGGCCGTGGGGCTGCCCATACCTGCGAAATAGATCTTGCCCTTGAATTCAAAGGCCATGCGATAGCCGGCCAGATAGTTCACGCCCTTCAGATAGGGGGGATAGCCGGGGAAGATGTCGGGGTAATCCTTCAGGATGTCCCGTTCCCGGAAGATCACCTGGGCCTCGCCGGTGTAGCGGTTCACAGCCATGATCACGGGGGTCCACTGGGACATGGGAGTTTCATCGAAGGTGTCCGTGCCGAACATGACCTTCACAAAATCTGCCGCGGCCCGGCTGGTGTCCACGTTCTGGTCCAGCTTGCCCTCCTTCTTCATGGCGTCCAGGGACGTCTTGACGTTGTTGTGATAGATGTAGTAGGTGGAGTTGTAGCAGGTGCCGATGTAAACGTAGTCACCGGCCTCAGCCATGGACCAGGAGTAGCTCTGGCCCCGGTCCTGCAGATCGCCGGTCAGAATGCCGTCCACCTCTCCGGCGCCCAGCGTGGGGTGGGAGACCTTGTCGATGGTGTAGCCGCCCTTGGAGTAAACACCCTGCTCCAGGGGCTCGTAGCTGATGGTGTCGTCATCATTGCGGACGACGACTGCCAGTGCGCCGCTGACCAGGCTGACCGTCATAACCAGAGCCAGCAGAACAGCGGTGCAGGCTTTGAACGCTTTGTGCATGTTATCCCGCTCCTTTAAAAACAATTTGCCTGTCCTTGCACGAAAAACACTTTATCTATAATATGTGCGCCAACAGAGACACAGTAATGTAACATAATTCGCATCCTTTTACAATAGATAACATCTGAAAAATACAATAATTTCTGCTTATAACAGAAAGAAGAACGGGCGATGACGGCGCTTTTTGCGGAGTTTTCCTATAAAGGCAGCAAAATGCGGAAAATTTTGCCCAAAGGCGGTTGCCAAAGGGCGGCAAGAGGTGGTAAAATAAACGTATCCTATTCCAACCGGCGGCGGCCACTCCACTTTTTGGCCCCCTGCCGGAAAAACAAAGGAGGAACAAGGTCCCGCTGAGACTGGCGGTGCGGCAGTGTGGAGACCTGCCGTAAGGCGCTGCGGCTTTGCCGGGCGCGAGACCGTTCCCTGCGGAGGCAGAACGGTTACAGTCTGTGCATATGGCAGAGGTCATTCTGAAAAACCTCAAGAAGGTGTATCCCAACACCGAAAAGAAGAAAAAGGCCAAGAAGGGCGAGCCCGAGAAAAAGACCAGTCTTCAGATCACCGACGAGGGCGTTGTGGCGGTGCAGGATTTCAACCTGCACATTGCGGACAAGGAGTTCATCGTGCTGGTGGGCCCCTCCGGCTGCGGCAAGTCCACCACCCTGCGGATGATTGCGGGTCTGGAGGACATCTCCGGCGGCGAGCTGTACATCGGCGGCAAGCTGATGAACGACGTGGAGCCCAAGGACCGGGACATCGCCATGGTGTTCCAGAGCTACGCCCTGTATCCCCACATGACCGTGTATGAGAACATGGCCTTCTCCCTGAAGCTGAAAAAGCTGCCCAAGGACGAGATCGACCAACGGGTCCGTCAGGCGGCAGAGATTCTGGACATCACCCAGTATCTGGACCGCAAGCCCAAGGCCCTGTCCGGCGGCCAGCGGCAGCGTGTGGCCATTGGCCGCGCCATCGTCCGCAACCCCGCCGTGTTCCTGATGGATGAGCCTCTGTCCAACCTGGACGCCAAGCTCCGCAACCAGATGCGCGCCGAGATCATCAAGCTGCGGGAGCGCATCGACACCACGTTTATCTATGTCACCCATGACCAGACCGAGGCCATGACCCTGGGCGACCGCATCGTCATCATGAAGGATGGCTTCATTCAGCAGATCGGCACCCCCCAGGAGGTGTTCGACCACCCTGCGAACCTGTTCGTGGCGGGCTTTATCGGCGTGCCCCAGATGAACTTCTTCGACGCCAGGCTGTCCCGCCGGGACGGCAAGTACACCGTCACTGTGGGCAGCGTTACCGTGGAGCTGTCTCCGGAGAAGCAGCAGCGCCTGGCCGCCCATAACGTGGCGGAGCAGGACGTGACCCTGGGCGTGCGCCCGGATCATATCATGCTGTGCGCCGACGGGGTCAAGGGTACGGTGGACGTGTCCGAGATGATGGGCTCCTCCGTGCATCTGCATGTCACTGCCGAGGGCAAGGACGTGATCATCATCGTCCCCACCAACGGCGCCGCCGCCCACTTCCCCATGGGCAGCGAGGTCAACATGATCTTCGGCGGCAACGTGGCCCACGTTTTCGATAAGACCACCGGCAAGAACCTGGAGTGGTAAATCCGGAATCCCATAGCGACAAGAGTATAGGACTGCCCCCCTCCGGCGCAAAGGCACCGGAGGGGGGCAGCTTGCGTATGTCTGAATAGGATGTTATACCGGAAAAGAACGCCTTGCACCAGGAAATCAGGTGTGTTATACTATACAGAACAACACACTGGATTACTATGCGTATTTTTACCCAAGAAAGAGAGAGATCATGACCACCCAAGACTACCGCACCCGCAGACCTCTGCGCATTTTCCTGTCCTACTTCCGCCCCCACCGGGGCCTGTTTCTGCTGGATATCACCTGCGCCTTCTTCATTGCCGTCATCGACCTGGCCTTTCCCCTGATCTCCCGCACCGCCATGTACCACTGGCTGCCGGAGAAGCAGTTCTCCATTTTCTTCACGGTCATGGCCCTGGTGGTGGCGGCCTTTGTCCTCCGGGCTGGGCTTTACTTCATCGTGGGCTACTGGGGCCACACCTTCGGCATCCTGGTGGAGGCCGATATCCGCCGGGACCTGTTTGCCCATATGCAGGACCTGGGCTTCGACTTTTACGATAAAAACCGCACCGGCCAGCTGATGAGCCGCCTGACCACGGACCTGTTCGAGCTGACGGAGCTGGCCCACCACGGGCCGGAGGACCTGTTCATCTCCCTGGTCACCATCATCGGCGCTCTGGCGGTGATGTTCTCCATCCAGTGGCGGCTGGCCCTGGTGGTGTGCTGCATCATCCCCGTGTTCCTGCTGGTGGTTATGTACCGCCGCCGCCAGATGTCCCAGGCGTCCCGGGCCGCCAAGCAAAAGACCGGCGCCATCAATGCCGAGATCGAGTCCGGCCTCTCCGGCGTCCGCACCACCAAGGCCTTTGCCAACGAGGCGGAGCAGCAGCGCCGCTTCGACGGGGCCAACGAGGTGTTCAAGACCTCCAAGCGCAACTTCCATAAGGAGATGGGCTTTTTCAACGCCAGCATGGAGCTGTTCATCAGCCTGCTGTCCGTGTCGGTCATTGCCGCAGGCGGCTGGCTCATCATGAAGAACCGGCTGAACTATATCGACCTGATCACCTTCAGCCTGTATATCACCACGTTCATCAGTCCTGTGCGAAAGCTGGCCAATTTTGCCGAGATGTTCTCCAACGGCTTCGCGGGCCTTCACCGGTTTATTGAGCTGATGGCCACGGAGCCCACCATCCAGGACGCACCCGACGCCGCGGACCTGACGGACGTCCGGGGAGAGGTAGCCCTGGACCATGTGACCTTCTCCTATGACAACGGCAGCCCCGAGGTGCTCCACGGGGTGGACCTGACGGTCCGGGCCGGGGAGACGGTGGCTATCGTGGGTCCCTCCGGCGGCGGCAAAAGCACCCTGTGCCAGCTGGTGCCCCGGTTTTATGACCCCGACAGCGGCACCGTGTCCGTGGACGGACACGACGTGCGCTGCCTGACCCAGCACTCTCTGCGCCGGTCCATCGGCATCGTGCAGCAGGATGTGTTCCTGTTTGCCGACACCATCCGGGAAAACATCCGCTACGGTAAGCCCGACGCCTCCGACGCGGAGGTGGAGGAGGCCGCCCGCCGGGCGGAGCTGTACGACGATATTGCCGCCATGCCCGACGGGTTCGACACCTATGTGGGCGAGCGGGGCACCCTGCTGTCCGGGGGCCAGAAGCAGCGGGTAGCCATTGCCCGGATTTTCCTGAAAAATCCGCCCATCCTCATTCTGGACGAGGCCACCTCCGCCCTGGACAGCGTCACAGAATCCCGGATCCAGCATGCCTTCGACGAGCTGAGCCGGGGCCGCACCACCCTGATCATCGCCCACCGGCTCTCCACCATCCGGGCCGCCCACCGCATCCTGGTGATCCAGGACGGCTGCATTGCCGAGCAGGGGACCCATGACCAGCTGTTGGCCCGGGGCGGAGCCTACGCCCGGCTGTACCACACCCAGAATCTGGGGGAATACCATGGATAAACGCGAAATGCTGGACCGGCTTGCGGCAAACGGCGACGAGCGGCTGCTGCTGGGCCGGGTCTGGGACAAGTATGAGCAGTGCCGCCGGAGGAATCTGCCCCAGGGAACGGGCTTCCTGTCCCCGGCGGAGCAGGCGGCGGCCCAGCGGCTGCTGAACGCCCTGTCCGTCTCGGAGGGATATACCTTCTGGGGTGGATACGACGGGGCCCAGCGGCGGCAGCTGTGGTTCCTGCCGGACTGGCAGGAGGCCCCGGAGGAGGACGCCGTCCGGGTGGTCCGGGCCTCGTTTTATGAGGAGGATTCCCTGACCCACCGGGACATTCTGGGCAGTCTCATGGCCCTGGGCGTCACCCGGGAGACATTGGGGGACATTCTGGTGTTCCCCCGCTGGGCCGACGTACTGGCCACAGGACCGGCGGCGGAGCTGCTGCTGTCGGAGTGGACGGCTGCGGGCCGGGTGCGGCTGCACACCGCGTCCCTGCCTCTGGAGGACCTGATCCCGCCGGAGGAAAAGGTGAAGCACATCCGGGACACGGTGTCCTCCCTGCGGCTGGACAGCGTGCTGGCATCGGGCTTTTCCCTCAGCCGGGGCAAGGCCGCCGAGGCCGTGACCTCCGGAAAGGTCCAGGTGAACTGGACCGACTGCCAGAAGCCGGATCGCCTGGTATCCCAGGGGGATACCCTGACCCTCCGGGGTCTGGGCAAGTGCGTTCTGGAGGAGGTCGGCAATCAAACGAAAAAAGGCAGGGTGTTCATCACCCTGAAGCGCTATCTGTAAGGGGGAACCGATGATGGATGAAAAGAAGATCGCCCGGATCAACCAGCTGGCCGCCAAGTCGAAAACGGCGGAGGGGCTGACGCCGGAGGAGAAGCAGGAGCAGCTTGCCCTGCGCCGGGAATACATCGACTCCGTGGTGGGAAATCTGGCCCGGGAGCTGGATAACACCTATGTGGTGGACGAGCACGGCAACAAGCGCAAGCTCCGCCGGAAGGGAGAGAAGTAATGGCCTATTCCTATGACGACCGGGAGGGGGAGACCCGGCAGGAGCCGCCCCGCCGTCCGCCAAAAAAGGACGACAACGATTTTGGCTCCTGGGCCATTATCGCAATTTTATTCGCGGTGGCCTGGCCGGTGGGCCTTGTTGTGCTGCTGGCCAAGCTGTTCGGCGGCGACACGAAGCGCAAGCCCGTGTCCCGGCAGAATCCCGGCCTGTCCCAGCAGAATCCCACCCCGTCCCGGCCTCGTACCGGGACAGCCTCCAGCACCCGTAAAAAGGTGACGAAAACGCCCCAATACTCCGCAAAAGGGGCCAATACCATGAAAATTGTGGGCCTGGTGCTGCTTTTCGCAGGCCTGGTGTCTATGGTGCAGGGCGTTGGTGCCGCTGCCGGAGTTCTGAGCTGGAGCCTGCTGGCGGAGCTGTTTCCCATCATGGGCCTGGCCGCCGGAGGCCTGGGACTGGTCATCGGCAGCGCCTCTATGACCCGCCGGGCCCGCCGCTTCGGCAAATATCTGGCCTGTGCCCACGGGCAGGACGCCGTGTCTCTGAAAAAGCTGGCCGACACGGCGGAGGTCCCCCAGCGGAAGGTGGAAAGGGACCTGGAGATCATGATCGAAAAGGGCCTCTGGGGCAAGAACGCCTATGTGGACCTGAGCAGCGACATGCTGTTCCGCTCTCCGGAGGCGGCAGAGGCATACTTTGCCCCGCGGCAGACCGCCCAGGAGCCGGCCCCGGCGGAGCAGGGCTATTCCGGTATCCTGCGGGAGATCCGCCGGGCCAACGACCGCATTGCCGACCCTGTCCTCAGCCAGAAGATCGACCGGCTGGAGGAGGTGGCGGGGAAGATTTTCCGCATCATCGAAAAGGAGCCCGCCAAAAAGGGCAAGGCCGGCACCTTCCTGAACTACTATCTGCCCACCACCCAGAAGCTGCTGAATTCCTACGCCGAGTTTGAGGAGGCCGGGGTCAGCGGCGAGAATCTCAACCAGGCCAAGGCCAAAATCCAGAGCACCATGGACAGCATCGTGGCGGGCTTTGAGCGGCAGCTGGATGAGCTGTACCGCGCCGACGCCATGGACATCGACAGCGATATCCGGGTCATGGAAACCATGCTCCGCCGGGACAGCGCCACCGTGGCCGACGATTTCGGCCTGGGCGGCACGGCGGTGCAGCAGGAGGAAGAATAAAGACGGAAATAAGGAGGAAAAGCCCCATGAAGCGCGTTTTTGCCCTGATTTTAGCCCTGTGCATGACTTGCGCCCTGTTTGCCTGCGGAAAGAAGCAGACGGAGGTGGCCCCCGGCGGAGATAGTCCCACGGTGCCCCCCGGGGCCACGGACCCGGGAAGCGGCCCGGCGGAAAATCCCGGCGGCAGCGCCGGTGTGCCCGGCGGTGCAGGCAGTACCGGAAATGCCGGAAACGGCGGAAATACCACCGGCAGTACCGGCGGCGGCTGGGCCGGTACCCGGGTGGCGGTGATCTATTTCTCCTGCACCGGCAACACCCGGACGGCGGCAGAGCGCATCCGCGACCTGACCGGGGCGGATCTGATCGAGCTGGTGCCGGAGCAGCCCTATACCAGCCAGGATCTGGACTACAACGACGAGAGCTGCCGGGCCAATCAGGAGCAAAAGGACCCCGCGGCCCGGCCCCGGATCGCGGGCCAGCCGCTGGACCTGTCCCAGTATGGCACCATCTATCTGGGCTATCCCATCTGGCAGGGCACCGCACCACGGATCATCAACACGTTCCTGGACAGCTATGACCTGACCGGGAAAACCATCCGGCCCTTCTGCACCAGCGGCAGCAGCGGCATCGAGACCTCCGTGGCGGATATCCGGGCGGCTGCGCCCGGGGTGGACGTAACGGCGGGCCTGCGCATCGCCGACCCCGACGGCAGCGATGTGAAGGCCTGGGCGCTGGGTTAATAAGAGCTTGTCAAAAAAGGGAGTTGCCTTTTTTGACAAAAGAGATTTCGCTCCGACCTGTGTGTTTTCACGCAAAAATGCGCGAAAACACACTCTCTCCGCGCAAAGTATTTTTCGCGACGTACACGCCGCCGCGAAAAATGGATTGAACACTTATTCGCGGCCTGCGGGCCGCGAACTCTGCGAGGCGTTTTTGACAGTCTGGAATAAGAGGAGCCTTGTAGGGGCCGGGTTTTACCCGGCCCGGAAGCGCCGGACCCACGGGCGGGGCAGAGCCCACGCCCCTACAGGCCCTCTCAGTCGGCTGCGCCGACAGCTCTCCCAGAGGGAGAGCCAAGTAGGGGCCGACGTCCTCAGCGGCCCGCGTCAACCCCGGCAGGTTCGGGCGGGGCAGAGCCAACGCCCATACAGTGGGGCCGCCTGTAAACGTCCGTAGGGCCCGCTGCCCTCAGCGGGCCGCATTACAAACGCTTCATATCCACGCAAAAATCCGCCTGCCGGAGGTCCGGCGGGCGGGTGCTTTTTTATTCGGCGGGATGGGGCGCGATCGCTATCAAGCCTTATTGCTTTGCCAGATCGGAGAAATAGTCCTCCAGGGCGGATTCCGCGTAAGCGCAGCAGCTACCGTCGCAGTCCTTGGCCTGGGAGGAAATCGCCTCGGCCAGCACCGGATCGGTATCCGCCGTCATTTCCGCAAGCTGTGTGCTGTCCAGCGTGGTCCTGCCGGGTGTAAGGGTATCCTGAGCGCTCATGGTCCCGAAGCTGTCCAGAAAATACCGGTGGCCGTTTTCATCATACACGGCATACAGCACCGTATTGTAATCGGTGATGGGGTGATATTTTTCCCCGCTGCCGTCATAATCCTTCAGGAAAACCAAAAGCTCGGTTCCGTTTATAAACAAGGGGTAGTTGGGAGAGGATGCCTCTGAGCAGCCGCCCTGCACCAGGGTAAAGTGCCGGGGAAGGTCCCCTTTATAAGACTCCTGAACGTCCGCATCGAAGAACGTGACCCAGTTGTGCAGGTCCTCTCCCTGCCAGTCGCCCACCGTGACACGGGCCACGGCGTCTGCCGCCTGAAAGGCGTCGGAAATGGAATAATAGCGCTCAAACATGGACCGGATCTGCATCTCCCCCCACCGGCTGGGGGGCAGAACGGGCTCGTGGGCCGCGCAGGCGGTTGCAGACAGCAGCAGAACCGCCGCTAAAAGCGCGGATAGAAATTTTTTCATGCTCGTTACCTCCTGATCTGATTTTGACCGTATGGGCTGCGGCAGGCGCACAGACGGAATACGGCGCAGCCGTCTATGCGCCCGGGGAAAGCGTTTGGGTACATCTTGCCCAAACTACACGGGCTCCATGGGCGGAATTACCTGCAAAATTGAATGATTCGATACGCATAAAACGCGCCCTTTCCATAAAACATACTATTTTACAATTATACCGTTAAATTATATATAACATATTCGCGAGGGAAAGTCAACATTTTCTCTGAATTGCGGAAGCGGAAAAACGGTTTTCCGCAAAGACGGGGGAGACTGGAAATCCCCGGGAAGGTGTGGTAAAATAACGGAAAACAAGCGTTGAAAGGGTATGTGCTATGCGTATACTGGTTTTATCCGATTCCCACGGGTGCGTGGACCCTATGCAGCAGTGCGTGGAGCTGGTGCAGCCCCAGGCCATCCTCCATCTGGGGGACTGCGCCCGGGACGCGGACCGGCTGGGGCGGCTGTATCCCCGGATCCCGCTGCTGGGGGTGCCCGGCAACTGCGACTATGGCAGCGCGGACCAGCCGGAGCGGCTGACGGAGCTGGGCGGCGTCCGCATCCTGATGATGCACGGCCACACCCGGCATGTGAAGTCCGGCCCCATGGCGGCCATATACGCCGCCCGGGAGTGCGGGGCGGATATCCTGCTGTTCGGCCACACCCACCAGCCGCTGGTGGACCGCAGCGGCGATTTCTGGGTGATGAATCCCGGGTGCATCGGGCCCAGTCCCCGGCGGACCTATGGGGTCATCACCTTAGAGGACGGGAAGGTGGACTGCGCCGCCTTCCGCCTGTGAGAGGAGGCGGCGGGATGCTGTACGCAGGATGCCACCTGTCTGCATCGGAGGGCTTTCTGGCTATGGGCCGGACGGCGCTGTCCCTGGGGGCCAATACGTTTCAGTTCTTCACCCGGAATCCCCGGGGCAGCCGGGCCAGGGCCATGGACCCCGCCGATGCGGCGGCGCTGCGGCAGCTGCTGGCGGATCACGGCTTCGGGCCGCTGGTGGCCCACGCGCCGTATACCATCAATCCCTGCTCCAAGGAGCCCCGGACCCGGGAGTTTGCCGTTCAGACCATGGCGGATGACCTGGACCGCCTGGAGCACCTGCCGGGGAACTATTACAATCTCCACCCGGGCAGCCACACGGGCCAGGGTACGGAGACGGGTATCCGGCAGGTCGCGGAGACGCTCAATGCGGTGCTGCGGCCGGAGCAGCGGACCACGGTGCTGCTGGAGACCATGGCCGGGAAGGGCACGGAGCTCGGCGGGCAATTCCGGGAGCTGCGGGAGATCATGGATCGGGTGGCCCTGCCGGTGGGGGTTTGCCTGGACACCTGCCATGTGTGGGACGCCGGGTACGACATCTGCGGCGATCTGGACGGCGTGCTGACGGAGTTTGACCGGGTCATCGGCCTGGACCGGCTGCGGGCAGTACACCTGAACAACAGTCTGAACCCCTGCGGCAGCCACAAGGACCGGCACGCCGTGCTGCTGGGCGGCGCCATGCCCCTGGAGGCCATCCGGCGGGTGGTGAATCATCCGGCGCTGCGGGGCCTGCCCATGGTGCTGGAAACGCCCAACGACCTGCCGGGGTACGCGGCGGAGATCCGGCTGCTGCGGCAGCTGGCGGAGGAGGGGTGAGCATGGGACTGCGTCTTTCTGCGGCGGGAATTTTCCTGCTGGGGGCTTTGGGGCTGCTGCTGCACTCCACCCTGCCGCAAACGGGGCACATCCGGGCCGGGATGTTCTGCTTTTATACGAATCTCAGCAATTTGGCGGTGCTTTTATACGAACTGGCGCTGGCTATCGTCCCGGAGGGCGGGGTGCGGCGGCTGCTGACCGGCAGCACCGTGGCCCTGGCCATGACCCTGTGCATCTATGTAACGCACCTGGTGTATCACTTTGTGCTGGTGCCGGACGCCAGGCGACGGGGGCAAAAATTTGCCGACTTCGGCGGCAGCTTTGGGAACCTGTGCGTCCACTATGGAACGCCGTGGCTGGTGGTGATGCAGTGGGTGCTGTGGGGCGATAGGTCCGGGCTGACGGTGCTGTCCGCCGTGTGGTGGCTGGTGCTGCCCCTGGCATACTTTGCGTATGCCATGCTGCGGGCCCGGACGGGCAAGCCCATCGGCCACACCAGACTGCTGTATCCATACCCGTTTATGGACCTGGAAAAGCTGGGCCCCAAAAGGTTCTGCCTCAGCGTGGCGGCGGTGCTGGCGGCGTTTTTCGCCCTGGGCTGTATATTTGTGGGCCTGGGACGGCTATTGGGATAGGAGGAATGACCATGGAAACAGAAGTGAAGCTGACGAAGCTGGCCGCCTGTGCCGGCTGCGGAGCCAAGGTAGGCGCCGGAACCCTGGCGAAGCTGCTGGACGGGTTCCGGACCCATTCGGACCCCCGGCTGCTGGTGGGCTATGACAAGTCCGACGACGCCAGCGTGTATTATCTGGACGAGCACACGGCCCTGGTGCAGACCACGGACTTTTTCCCGCCTATTGTGGACGATCCCTTCCTGTATGGACAGATCGCCGCGGCCAACGCCATCAGCGATGTGTACGCCATGGGCGGGGAGCCCAAGCTGGCGCTGAACATCCTGTGCCTGCCGGAGTCCATGACCCAGGACATGGTGCAGGAGCTGCTGCGGGGCGGGTATGACAAGGCCTATGAGGCCGGGGCCATCATCACCGGCGGCCACACCATCCACGGGGCGGAGCCCATTTATGGGCTGGCGGTGTCGGGGTTCGTGGACCCCCGGCGCATCCTGACCAACAGCGGGGCCCGGCCCGGGGACGTGCTGCTGCTGACCAAGCCCCTGGGCGTGGGCGTGCTGACCACTGCCGCCAAGGCGGGGCTGGCCGGCGGGGCGGTGATGGACCGCATTTACCGGCAGATGGCCACCCTGAACCGTGCCGCCCGGGACATTATGGTGAAATACCGGGTCCACAGCTGCACCGATGTGACGGGCTTCGCCCTGCTGGGCCACAGCTTCGAGATGGCCCAGGGCAGCGGCTGCACCGTCCATATCCAGAGCGGGAACGTCCCCTTCCACCCGGAGGCCTGGGACCTGGCGGCCATGGGCCTGATTCCTGCCGGGGCATACCGGAACCGGGATTTCGCCCAGAAGGGCGTCACCGTCCGGGGAGACGTCAGCCGCACCATGCAGGACCTGCTGTACGACCCACAGACCAGCGGCGGCCTGCTGATGGCGGTGGATCCCGCCGACGCGGCCGCCTGCGCTC
>ERZ780040.183-NODE-183-length-14587-cov-13.2299_pt1 | contig 14587 bp, 9 predicted proteins | sample MGYA00511852_ERZ780040 | MGnify/ENA primary metagenome ERZ780040 (study PRJEB29588, sample SAMEA2150866) | human gut metagenome | biome: human gut; feature: human-associated habitat; material: faeces | place: Denmark | collected 2008/2010 ... | reverse complement strand
AAATCCTGCTGAAATACGCCCGGCAGGACGTGCGCTTTCTGCGCACCTTTGACATCAAGGCCATTCTGGTGGCTTGCGGCACCGTGTCCACTACGGCGCTGCCCCAGCTGCGGAGGGAGAGCGACATCCCCATCCTGGGCGTTGTGGAGCCTGCGTGCCGCCGGGCGGCGGCCGTGACCCGGAACAAGCGGGTGGGCCTCATCGCCACCGCCGCCTCCGTCCGCAGCGGCGCGTATCAGCGGATTTTGCAGGAGCTGGACCCGGATGTTGCCGTCACGGCCCGGGCGTGCCCGCTGTTTGTGCCGCTGGTGGAAAACGGCCGCTTCCGCCGGGGCGATCCGGTCATCGAAACGGTGGCCCGGGAGTATCTGGAGCCCCTGCGGCAGGAGGGACTGGATACCCTGATCTTAGGCTGCACCCACTATCCCCTGCTGACGGATATCATCGGGGATATCATGGGTCCCGGCGTCACCCTCATCAATGCCAGTGAGGAAGGAGCCTGGGAGCTGAAGCGCACCCTGCGGTCCATGGACCTGCTGGCCCCGGAGAAGCAGACCGGTCAGGCTACCCTGTGCGCCAGCGACCAGCCGGAGGATTTCGGCGCCCTGGCGTCGTACTTCCTGCGGGAGACACTTAGCCATCCGGTGCGGCCGGTGGATATCGACCGGTACTGAGCCGTGGAGGGAGCCGTTCACATTGCCGTCACCAGCCGCAGCCTGTTTGACGGCGGCAGCGAGAGGCTGCACTATGACGGCAGCGGGACCCTGCGGCGGACCGCCGCCGGGTGGGACCTGCCCTATAGCGCCGCCTGCCGGGAAAATGGCGCCGCCATTGCCTCCCGCATCCGCCTGACGGAGGAGCCCCGGCGGGCCATCCTGTGGACCCTGGGGCCAGACGGCTACGGCCTGCCCCTGGACCCGGCGCACGAGACGCAGGCGCGTCTGCCCATGGGGCTTACCGTTACTGCCCGGACCCAGATGCTGGACTTTTCCCTGGAGGGACCGGAGGGCTGCATCAACCTTGCCTATACGCTGCTGGACCGGGGACTGCCTCTGAGCCGGATGCAGCTGACTATACGAATCACAAAAGAAACATAAGGAGAGCATCACCATGAATATGATCCAAAACGCCAAGGACCAGGTGCTGGACCTGACCGTTGCCGCCTATGGCAAGGCCGCGGCCCAGGGGCTGCTGCCGGAGGACGTGGCCGTGACCCCGTCGGTGGAGATCCCCAAGGACACCGCCAACGGCGACTATACCACCACCTTCTGCCTGGCCGCCGCCAAGGCCCTGAAAAAGAACCCCCGCCAGGTGGCCCAGATTCTGATGGACCACATGGACCTGGCAGGGTCCTACTTCACCTCCGTGGAGATGGCCGGTCCCGGCTTTCTGAATTTCCGCCTGGGGGACAAGTGGTTCCGGGATACCGTGGCCTGCGTGGAGCACGAGGGCGCGGACTATGGCTGCAACGACACCCTGAAGGGTCAGAAGATCATGGTGGAGTTCGTATCCGCCAACCCCACGGGCCCCATGCACATGGGCAATGCCCGGGGCGGCGTCCTGGGCGACACCCTGGCCTCCGTGCTGCAGAAGTCCGGGGCCAACGTGTGGCGGGAGTTCTATGTCAACGACGCCGGCAACCAGATCGAGAAATTTGCCAAGAGCCTGGAGGCCCGGTATCTCCAGATCATCAAGGGCGAGGACGCCGTGGAATTCCCCGAGGACGGCTACCACGGTGACGATATCCGGGAGCTGGCCCGCGCCTTCTATGAGAAGGAAGGGGACAAGTACCTGGACTGCGACGAAAAGACCCGCCACGATGCGCTGGCCCGGTTCGGCCTGGACAACAACATCCCCAAGATGCAGCGGGACCTGGCCCGGTACGGCATTCAGTACGACCAGTGGTTTTTTGAGTCCAGCCTTCATGAGAGCGGCTATGTGGCCGACTCCGTCCGGGCGCTGACGGATCTGGGCTTCACCTACGAGAAGGACGGGGCCCTGTGGCTGCACACCAGCCGGATCCTGGCGGAAAATCTGAAAAAGGCCGGCAAGTCCGATGCAGATATCGAGAAGCTGGGTCTGAAGGATGATGTGCTGCGCCGCGCCAACGGGTTTTACACCTATTTTGCCGCCGACATCGCCTATCACCGGAACAAATTCGCCGTTCGCGGCTTCGACAAGGTCATCAACGTCTGGGGCGCGGACCATCACGGCCATGTGGCCCGGCTGAAGGGCGCCATGGACGCTTTGGGTCTGGACGGTGAGCACCGGCTGGACATCGTGCTGATGCAGCTGGTGAAGCTGGTGCAGGACGGCCAGGTGGTGCGCATGTCCAAGCGCACCGGCAAGGCCGTGTCCCTGACGGATCTGCTGGATATGGTCCCTGTGGACGCCTGCCGCTACTTCTTCAACGCCAAGCCCGAGACCCAGATGGAATTTGACCTGGGACTGGCCGTCCGGGAGGACAGCGAGAACCCGGTGTATTATGTGCAGTATGCCTACGCCCGGATCTGCACCCTGCTGAAGGCCCTGGCGGCGGAGGGATACACCGTCCCCGACGCGGCGGATGTGGACTTCACCCTGCTGTCCGGCGAGACGGAACAGGCCCTCATCAAGAAGATCGCCTCCTATAGCCAGGTGGTGCGTCTGGCTGCCCGGGACTACGACCCCAGCCACATCAACCGCTATCTGACGGAGCTGGCCGGGGACTTCCACCGGTTCTATACCGCCTGCCGCATCAAGGGCGAGGAGCGCCCGGTACTGCTGGCCCGGCTGAAGCTGGCGGACACCGCCCGGTCCGTGCTGAAAAATGCCATGACCCTCATCGGCTGCACCGCCCCGGAGAAAATGTAATACAACGGGAAAAGAGTTCCTGATTTCTGATGAAATCAGGAACTCTTCCGCTTGTAAAAAGGATTTTTGACAGGCTGCAAACCTCCGGCTTAGCCGGAGGTTTTGATTACACCGTTTACACCGACTGCACCGTACCCACGAACAGGGGAATGCCGTCGGAGGTGGCCACCACGAACACGAAGGGACGGTCCAGGCACATCTCCACCGGCTTTGCGCCGGGAGCCGCCGCGCATTTCAGATCCACGATGGCCTCGGTGTAGGCGGCGCCCTCCACGCCGTCCTCGTCCACCTTCACCCGGGCGGCCTGCATGATCCCGGCCAGCACCGCCGCCTCATCACTGAGGGGAGAGAAGTCGGCCTTGCTCTTGTCAAAGGCGTCGGTAACGCCCATGTCCTGCAGCAGCTCTGCCAGGTCCATGGAGCTGTGTACGTCGAACTTGGGCACGGACCACCGGACGCAATGCCGGTCCTCCATGCTTGTCAGCTCCTCCAGCAGACCCTGGCGGCTCAGCAGGTCCGCCGTGCTGCGGCCCTGATCCGGCAGGGCCACGATCATCTGCATATTTCCCTGCAAGGGCAGGGACGCCGCCTGATATCCCCGGCCCCGGAGATATCGGGCCGCATCATCCTCCCGGTGCATGAAGTCCGCCGTCACCGCGCTGCCGGAGGCCGGGCGGAACTTCTGGGGATACGTATCCTCCTTTGCGAACTCCTGGAGCCAGCCGTCCTTGAAGTACACGGTGCTGTACAGCCGCAGCAGCTCCATGGGACTGGTCCGGATGGAGCCGGTATCTCCCTGGAGCAGACCGCCGGTCTGCTGGTCCAGCCAGGCAGCAATGGCCCGGTTTGCCTCCTGGGTGCCCATGGCTGCCTGATACACGCCGCACCGGTGGACTCCTGCCAGGCTGTCCAGCGCCGCCTGGTGGACGGTGCTGCCCTGGGCCACCCATGCCGACCCCGCCAGACGGCAGGTGGTGATGCCGTTGTCGCAGTACAGGGCCATCCACAGCTGCTGCACCTGCTGGCGCAGGGCCTCCGGGTCCTGGAGGTTCAGCAGCTGCCGCACCTGCCGGGACGTGTCGCCGCCGCTCAGGTCCGCCAGCATGGCCAGGGTCAGATACAGGCTCACCGGCGAATACACGGCGTTCTCCGTCTCTCCGGCCAGCAGCCGCAGGGATGTATCGGCGGCAAAGTCCCGCACCGCCGGGATATCCGGCTTGGCGGACAGCTTCCCCAGCTTGGCCAGGATTCCTTGATAGGCGCTCATGGCCGCGTCATATGCGTCCATGTCCATGTTCCCTTGGCTGTCGGTGTAGTCCTCCATGCCGGGCCGCTGGGGATAGTCGGGATAGTCTGCCGCCGCCAGCTGGCAGGCCGCCAGCTCCTGAGCTGTGGCAGGCTCTACCGCCTCGCCGGTCTGGCGAAAAGCCCCGGAGGGCGTGGGCTGCGCCCCTCCTGCGCCGCACCCGGCCAGCATACACAGGGCCAGGGTCAGGCAGATCATGCGCAATAGCTTTTTCATGCGTTGTTCCTCCTTTTCCGGGGCCGTCGCCCCCTTTTTACTTCTTTAGACGGCGGCCGGCGGAGAAGGTTCCCGCCGGCCGCAATAGGAATGTATATTTTTCTGCCCCCCCTATTGCCTTTTCCGGAAACATCTGATACAATTATGGCATGCATGCCATAATGCATAGAAAGGATGTGATCCCCACGACCATTACCAGTGCCAGCCTGCCCGCTAAAAAGCGGATCCTCACCGTGTGCGTGAAGCTGTTTCTGGAACAGGGGTACAAGAAAACCACCGTTTCCGAAATCGTTCATAAGGCGTCGGTATCCAACAGCATTTTCCAGAACATTTTCCGGGCCAAGGACGGGGTCCTGACGGAGCTGGTGGAGTTCATGTTTTCCAACCAGTTCGCCATGGCCCGCACCACGGCGGGAGCCCAGCTGCCGCCGGTGTATGTCTACGCTGTGGAGACCGCCATCCAGATGACCCTGACGGAGCTCAATGAGAACCTGCGGGAGATCTATATCGAGGCATATACCCAGAAGGAGGCCTCGGACTATATCTTTCGGGAGACGGCCAAGGAGCTGTACCAGATCTTCGGGCCCTATCAGCCGGAGCTGACGGCCCGGGATTTCTATGCCATGGAGATCGGCTCGGCGGGCATCATGCGCAGCTATATGGCCCACCCCTGTGACGGGGAGCTGACCCTGGAGAAAAAGCTGCGGATGTTTTTGACCATGAGCCTGCGGGCGTACCGGGTCCCGGAGGCGGAGGTGGAGGGAGCCATCCGGTTCATCGAGGGGCTGAACATCCGCGCCATTGCCGAGCGGGTCATGGGGGAGCTGTTCCGGACTCTGGCCATGCATTTTGAGTTCTCCCTGCCGGATACCGCACCGGGACAGGGCGGGGACAGCCCGGGACAAGCCGGGACAACGTGAGGACAACGTGAGGACAAATGAGGACAAAAGGAAAGGAGACAATTCAATGAAGAAACGACTGCTCAGCCTTCTGCTCTGCCTGGTGGCGGTGCTGACGCTGCTGCCGCTTCCGGCCCTGGCCGACGGCGGCCACAGCCACTGCATCTGCGGCGGAGACGTCACCGCCGGCGATCATACCGGCCACACGGACGTGACCTATCAGCCGTGGAACGGCACCTCCGGCATTACCTATGCCAACGGAGCCGCCTATGTCTATCTGACGGGGAACGCCACCCTCAGCGGCCATCTGACGGTGGATGGCAAAACACTATATCTGTGCCTGAACGGCAAGACCCTTGCCAGCAACGGCACAGCCAAGATTCAGGTCAAAAACGGCGGCCGGCTTGTCCTCTGTGACTGTCGGGGCGGCGGCACCTTCAAGGGTGCGACGCAGAGTGTCTGGGGCGGTGCCTGCATTTACCTTTATACCAGCACGCTGGATATGTTCGGCGGCAAGCTCACCGGCGGCAAAGTCACCGGCAAAGGCGGCGGCGGAGCCATCGCTCTGGATGACCAGCAGTGCATATTCAATATGTACGGCGGCGAAATCTCCGGCAACAACGGCAAGAACTACGGCGGTGCCATTTTCCGGAAATTCAATGCAAACATGCCGAACACCACCGGCGGCACTTTCAATATGTACGGCGGCACCATCAAGAATAACACCGCCAAGAACGGCGGCGCCTTCTTCTCCACCACCGGCGGGACCATCAATATGACCGGCGGCACCATCTCCGGCAATACAGCGACCATGAACAGCAACGATGCCGGCGGCGGCGCCATCTATATGCGCGGCAACGGGAAGATCAACATTTCCGGCAGCGCGCAGATCACCGGCAACTCCTCCAGTCTGGACGGCGGCGCCATTCTGATGGGCTGGGGCGAGATCAACATTTCCGGCAGCGCGAAGATCAACAGCAATACCGCCAGCCGCTGGGGCGGCGCCATCTGCCTGCGCCAAGATTCTAATCAGTCGACAATGTTCTACATGCGGGGCGGCGAGATCTCCGACAACAGGGCCAATTCAGAGGGCGGCGCGGTTCATGTGTTTGACAAGGACTGTCAGTTCTTCCTCTATGACGGCAAGATCACCGGAAACACCAGCGGCGACGGCGGCGCCATCTATCTGAATCAGGAGCCGTCATGGCTGATTATGCAAGGCGGCGAGATCTCCGGCAATACGGCCACCGGCAACGGCGGCGGCGTATATATTTACCGCACCGGCTCGGTCTGCCAACTCTATGGCGGTAAGATCGAGAATAACAAAGCCAGCGGCAATGGCGGCGGCATTTATATCAACCCCAGCAACAGCGGCCAGCTGAGGGTCGGAAACAAGCCTCTCGTGCAGAACAACACGGTTTCCGGCAAGGCCAACAATGTGTATCTGCCCTCCGGCAAGACGCTGACCATCGAGATCGACATGTCCAAAGGCGCGTCCATCGGCGTTACCACCGCGAATATCAGATACCCCGTGGCATTTTCTAATAGTTACAAAAAAGACTACGCGAATTACTTTTTCGCGGATGACGCCAATGCCTACGTGGAGTATAAGGATGACCAGAGGCTGTACCTGGTCAGCGACGCACCCCTGGTGACCTATGACGTTACGGTAGAGACCGAAGGCGGCGGCACGGCGTCTGCGTCCCCCGAAACTGCGGTGGCGGGCACCGAGATCACCCTCACCGCCGTCCCCGCACCGGGATACGCCTTCGATCACTGGGAGGTGGTCAAAGGCGATGTGACCATCACCGACAACCGATTTCTTATGCCCGCCGGAGCCGTCACCGTGAAGGCGGTGTTTACGGCCAAGACCTTCACCGTGTATTATGACCCGGGCGACGGCAGCACGCCTCAGAGCAGAAGCCTGGGCTGGAACGACTATGTTCTGGCAGGCGTGTCCGACCCCACCCGGCCCGGCTATACCTTTCTGAACTGGATGTACGGCAGCAGGCCGGTGGCAGACAACGACACCTACAGCGGCCTGGTCCAGAGCGATGCGGTGGCCAGCGCTACCCTTACCGCCGCATGGCAGCTGATCCCGTACACCATCACCTATGACCTGGATGGCGGAACGGCCGACGGCAATCCCACCGGGTACAGCGTGGAGTCCGCTGCCATCACCCTGGTGAATCCCACCCGGGAGGGCTATGACTTCACCGGCTGGAGCGGCACGGGCCTGACGGGGGCGGATAACCTGACCGTGGTCATCCCTGCCGGCAGCACCGGTGACCGCAGCTACACCGCCCACTGGGCCAAGCAGCACGTTCATGTGTTCGACCAGCAGATGATCCTGCCTCAGGCCCTGAAGACTCCCGCCGACTGCACCCATGACGCAGTATATTATCTCAGCTGCGTCTGCGGTCTGGTCAGCACCGACGATAACCAGGTGTTTACCGCTGTCGGAACGGCTCTGGGCCACGATTGGGGTCAGCCCCGGTGGCAGTGGACCGGCTTCGCTGCCCAGGCTGTCTTTGCCTGCTCCAGGGATGCCGGTCATGTGGAGACGCTGACGGCCGATGTTGCCAGCGAAGTTACCACCGCTCCAGGCTGTGTCACCGACGGCGTTCGGACATATACCGCCACAGTGACGCTGGAGGGCCGGACCTATACGGACACCAAGACGGAGTCTATCCCCGCCGCGGGCCATGACACGGCACTGAAGAACGCCAGGGCGGCTACCTGCACGGAGGACGGCTATACCGGGGACGAGGTCTGCCGCACCTGCGGCGAGACCGTGAAGCAGGGGACTGTCATCCCCGCCACGGGCCATGACACGGAGCTGAAGAACGCCAGGGCGGCTACCTGCACGGAGGACGGCTATACCGGGGACGAGGTCTGCCGCACCTGCGGCGAGACCGTGAAGCAGGGGACTGTGATTCCCGCCACAGGGCATGACACGGCGCTGAAGAACGCCAGGGCGGCTACCTGCACGGAGGACGGCTACACCGGCGACGAGGTCTGCCGCACCTGCGGCGAGACCATCAGGCAGGGGACTGTGATTCCCGCCACGGGCCATGACACGGAGCTGAAGAACGCCAGGGCGGCTACCTGCACGGAGGACGGCTACACCGGGGACGAGGTCTGCCGCACCTGCGGCGAGACCATCAGGCAGGGGACTGTGATTCCCGCCACGGGGCATGACACGGCGCTGAAGAACGCCAGGGCGGCTACCTGCACGGAGGACGGCTACACCGGTGACGAGGTCTGCCGCACCTGCGGCGAGACCGTCAGGCAGGGGACTGTGATTCCCGCCACAGGCCACGACTTCCAGGACGGCAAGTGCGTCAATTGCGGCGCGGCAGACCCTGATTACCGGCCTGCGAAGCCTGAGAATCCCGGCGTCAAGACCGGGGACGCCGGCGTGCTGCTGTATGCGGGCCTGATGCTGCTGACCCTGACCGGCAGCGCATGGGTCCTGGGCAGAAAGCGTGCCCGGTAAAGAAAAACATATAGCAGAAGGGCCGGCCCTTACGGGTCGGCCCTTCTGCCAATTCGGGCAGGATATTGACGGCTCCCGCCGCCGGGATTGGGCAGAAAAAAAGCCCGATATAATCGGGCTTTTCGCAGGAGACATCTATTTTGTCTCCACATTATGGCGCGGAAGGAGGGATTTGAACCCTCGCGCGTGGTTTAGACGCCTACTCCCTTAGCAGGGGAGCCCCTTCGGCCACTTGGGTACTTCCGCATGCGGTATGAAAAATCTGGCGGAGAGAGTGGGATTCGAACCCACGGATGCTTTCACATCGCCGGTTTTCAAGACCGGTGCTTTCAACCACTCAGCCATCTCTCCGTGCGCGCAAAAGCATGACAGACTCAAACGCAGGACTTATTCTACCACACTCCGTGCCGCCTGTCAACGAATTTCTGAACTGCCGGACATGTTTTTTTGCTCTCTGTCGAGAGAACGGAGAAAAAAGGGAAGGGAAAGACTGTACAAACCGCCGGCACTGTGCTATACTATGTATAAGCCGTGGAGTATCCACGGACTGTTTGTATGCTGCGCGGGGCCAATGGGCCCATGCGTTCATGTATAACCGGGACACGCCGGAGGTCCACTCCCTCCCCGTGCTTCCCTCTTGATCCACACGGCAGACGGGCGCGATTCCCGGACTCCGGCGGCGATGCAGGGCCGGCCGGCGGACGGGTGCGTCCCGGTTTTTCTGCGCCCATTTTGCGGCGTGTGCCGTGGGGAGAACAACCCACTATAAAGGAGAATTTGCAAAAAATATGGCAGAAAAACTGAAAATCATCCCTCTGGGCGGTCTGAATGAGATCGGCAAGAACATGACCGCCTATGAGTACGGCGGCGAGATCATCGTGGTGGACTGCGGCATGGCCTTCCCCGGCGACGACATGTACGGCATCGACTGCGTCATCCCCGATGTGTCGTATCTGGTGAAAAACAAGTCCCGGCTGCGGGGCCTGTTCATCACCCATGGCCACGAGGATCACATCGGGGCCATCCCCTATGTGCTCAAGCAGATCAACATGCCCATTTACTGCACCCGCTTCACCGCCGGACTCATCAAGCTGAAGCTCCAGGAGCACCGGCTGCTGGACAGCACCAAGCTGGTGACGGTGGAGGCAGGCCAGACCGTGAAGGCCGGCAAGTTCCAGGTGGAGTTCATCCATGTGAACCACTCCATCGCCGACTCCGTGGCCTTCGCCATCCATACCCGCATGGGCACCGTGGTCCACACCGGAGACTTCAAGATCGACTCCACTCCCATCGACGGGGAGGTCATCGACCTGGCCCGGTTCGGCGCCCTGGGCAAGGAGGGTGTCCTGGCCCTGCTGGCGGACTCCACCAACGTGGAGCGCCCGGGCTATACCATGAGCGAGCGCACCGTGGGCAAGACGTTTATCCGGCAGTTCACCGGGTGCAAAAAGCGCATTATCGTCACCACCTTCGCCAGCAATGTCCACCGCATCCAGCAGGTCATCGACGCCGCCGCCGCCTGCGGGCGGAAGGTGGCCGTCACCGGCCGCAGCATGGAGAACATCATGAAGGTGTCCACGGAGCTGGGGTATATGAAGCTGCCCAAGGGCACGGTGATGGACATCAACCGCATCAAGGGCCTGCCGCCCCAGCAGCAGGTCATCATCACCACCGGCAGCCAGGGCGAGGAAATGAGCGCCCTGTACCGCATGGCCTTCTCCACCCACAAGCAGATCGACATCGGCCCCCAGGACAAGGTCATTATTTCCGCCTCCGCCATTCCCGGCAATGAGGTGACGGTGGGCCGGGTCATCAACGAGCTGTTCCGCAAGGGAGCCGACGTGGTGTATGACAAGGCGGACATGCTGCATGTGTCCGGCCACGCCTGCCAGGAGGAGCTGAAGATCATCCACGCCCTGACCAAGCCCCGGTTCTTCATCCCTCTGCACGGCGAGCAGCGGATGCTGCAGATCCACAAGCGGGTGGCGGAGTCCATGGGCATGGATCCCAACAGCATCTGCGTGGCTGAAAACGGCTCCGTTATCGAGCTGACCACCAAGCACATGAAGTGCGAGACGTCCGTTCCCGCCGGAGAGGTGTTTGTGGACGGCTCCGGCGTGGGCGATGTGGGGGCCGTGGTCCTCAACGACCGGAAGCTCCTGGCCGAGGACGGCATGGTGGTCATCGTGCTGCCCATGTCCTCCCACGACCATCGGCTGCTGTGCCAGCCGGAGATCGTCACCCGGGGCTTTGTATATGTCAAGGAATCCGAGGAGCTTTTGCAGGAGCTGCGGGACATCTCCGAGAACGCCGTGGACGGCATGTCTGCCCGGCGGCGGAAGGACCAGGGCGAGGTGTGCAAGACCGTCCGCGCTGCCGTCAGCAGCTATCTGTTCAAGCATACCAAGCGCAGCCCCATGGTGATTCCCATGGTGACCATGCTGTGAGCGCAAGATGATGTGTATTTAGTGCAATATAATGACAAAACCCCTTCCGCTGCTGCGGAGGGGGTTTTGTGCTGGGGGGAGCTCTGTCCCTCCCACTTTGCTATGCGGTTTATTCCCGGGGAGCATCCGGCGCTTCCGGGGGTTCCGGCGACGGAGAAGCCTCCCCGGTGATGGTGGGGATAAAGGCCCGGGCGATCTTTCCCCGGCCCCGGTGCTTGATATAAAAGTATCCGATGGTGCTGAACACCACGGCGCCGATGAAGTTTACGAACAGGTCCGCCATGGTGTCGTACAGGCCAATGTCCAGATACCCGTCGAAGCCCAGGTCCCGGCCGTTGACGGCCACGGAGGTGATATCGTCGATGGTGACGGGGATGTTGCTGTTGGTGGGGTCCAGCATCACGGAGGTGACGGAGTGGACAATGGTGTCCTTCTGCATGTCCATGTGGAACACCCGGTCCATGCCAAACTCGAAAAACTCCCACAGAACGCCCACGGTCATGGAAAAGCAGAAGGCGGCCAGGGCCACATATACCGGCGACAGCTGGAATTTGATGCGGCTGTTGCGGTTGAGGATATCGATCAGAGCAAAGCCTGTGGCGGCGCAGAGAAAGCCGGTGGTGGTGTGGAGCATGGAGTCCCAGTGGGGGTAGGTGATGAAATAGCAGCCCAGCTCGCCCAGAATTTCCGCCGCGAAGATGAACAGCAGGATGATGATCTCCAGGGTGGAGGGCAGTTCAATGCCGAAGTTCTGCTGGATGAAAAACGGCAGCATGAACAGCACCAGCACCAGCAGGCAGATAAACACGCTTTCATACTCCTGCCGGATGATGGAGGACACCAGGGTGCCGATAACGATAAGACGCAGCACCAGATATACGGCAAACACAGCCGGCTGACGGCGGATGATGGGGCCCAGGTCCCGGAGGCTATGACGGGGCGGCTTGGGGGGATGTTTCATAACGGATTCCTTTCTCGTTGTGGTGTTGACCTGATAGACAAAGAGCCGCAAAACTCGACGGTTCTGCGGCTCACTGGTACCCCCGACCAGACTCTAACTGGTGGCCTTTCGCTTAGGAGTTCAGCCCGTGGGCTGCAAGAATGGGTCTAACTGTTACTGATAAGTCCCTATTTTCAAGGCTTTTCAGAACTATATCCATTCAAATGTATCTCTGTGTTATCGCTAATTATCGGGCATTTTAGACTCTAAAATTAGCGTGAAATTAGCAGAGAGGACTCAAGACGGGTGGCGACAGGATGTCAAAACCGGTCTATAATCATATCGACCTTTACTCGCTGTTACTGATAGTGATATGGGTATTATACTCGTCATTATTCTGCATTTCAATAGGCATAAAGAAATAAGCAGCACGAATTCTTCAACTCGTACCGCTTGGTATTTATGTTTCGGATTTCAGAAGTGCATCTTTGAGCATCGCACATAGTTGCGGATTTGCAAGCAACTGGGCAATCAGATTACTATCGGAGGCTGAAGGTATATCGACTGGTTTCTGCTGCTCAGGCTCCTTGGTCTGCGGCTTGTAGAAAGCCTCCTCAAACCTTTGAGCGTTTAGTCGTCTGTCATCGTCCAAGATGTGAGAGTAAACATCGGCTGCCATCTTTACCTGAGCGTGTCCGGAGTCGCCCTGAACGGACTTCATATCGCCGCCGTTGAGTTTCAGCTTATAGGTGATACTGGAGTGTCTAAGGCTGTGAAAGACCACAGGAGGCAAGTCGTTGTCTTTAATCAGTTTTGATAGCCCACGGTTGATTACAGAACCTTCCATTGGTCTGCCGTTGGGATTACAGAATACAAGGTTGTAGTCAATAAATTCATCTCCAAACAGCTCTTTGTATTCTTCAAGCTCCCTGTGGCGCTCTCTGAGCATTTCAGCAACGGTGGCAGGGATGAACACCTTTCTGACACTGGTCTTAGTCTTAGGCTCTTTAAGAACCAACAGCGTTGTGTTCCTTGCAAAGACTGCCGGGAATTTAAGAATAACGCCCTTATCGTTGAGCTTGTCCAGCGCATCTCGATTAACCCTCTGAAGTTCCTTGTTTACAAACAGGTAAGCTCTGCCTGCTTTGATGCTTTCTTCACGGATGTCAATGCAGTCCCAAGTCAAAGCAAGCATCTCTCCCATACGCAAGGAGCAAGCAAAGGCAAGGTTCAAGGCAAGCTTCAAAAGGTCATCCTCGCAAAGCTCAATCGCTTTGAAAAGCGTATCTGCATCCCAAATCTGACGGGGTGTATGATCCTCCTTGGGGAGAGTGGCATTTAAGCAAGGGCTCTTGGAAATCATCTCCCACTTGACTGCCTGATTAAATGCACTTCGAAGAGGTTTGTGAACCTCACGAACCACATGAACCGAGCAGTATTCGTTGTTGGGCTTACGGTTCTGTGTAGAAACCGATTTCACCTTGAGCAGCCCTTGATAGTATTTGTCGATAGCCCTTGTGTTGACATCACTCAGTTTCATATCACCGATGATCGGATTGATATAGTTACTGATAATGCTACGGCGGGCTTCGTAAGTAGATAACGCCCAAGTATTCACGCCATAGATCGACATATATTCCTGCAATGCTTTTATGGTTAGCAGGCTTGCCGACCTGTGTGGTGTGTATACGCCGAGAGCTTATCTATGGAACGTTCCGGTGTCGGGGAACATGCAGCGTGATCCGTCCGACCCGGGTGTTCAGATCCCAATCCCGGCTGCCGTTCCGGCAGTCTGTGCGTTCCTCCGAACGTTCATACGGCGCTGCTTTCAGCTGTTCGGCGGATTCGACCTGCAGAATTTTGTTCAGGTTGGTCTGGAGAATCTTTTTGAACGCTTCTCCACGATCATCCAAAAGTAATGCTTGAATTTCTTCCTGATTCAGCGTAATATTGAGTTGAGCCATTGGTTCTTCCTCCTCGGTATTATGTTGGTTTGGCGATTAACATTATACCTAAAGGTTGAGCCTTTGGCTCATTTAATTTTCAATTTACACCATTATACGGCCGCGGCCCGAAGTCGTGGTTGTTTAGTATTCTGGTATTGTTTGAGATTCATTATTTCCTTCAATAAACCACTGACCGAGGTTATTATCGGTCAAGTTAGCACATCGTTCGAAGAAAACGCATCTCTTGTGTTATCTTATTCATAGCGGATAGGGTGGCACCTGCCTTTCGGTTTTGTCTGGACAACTCAACCTTAACACATGCCTGCCCTATTCGCAATTCTTTTTTTCTATCTGTCACTCTTCATTGTAACACCTAAGACAGACAGTGTTTCTAAAGTGTAGGACTACAATACATGTTGGACAATCGAAGAAAAAAGCTATGAGGAATATGGTCTCATGGGTTATAGTTAAGTTACCACAC
>ERZ780040.155-NODE-155-length-16327-cov-9.72056_pt1 | contig 16327 bp, 19 predicted proteins | sample MGYA00511852_ERZ780040 | MGnify/ENA primary metagenome ERZ780040 (study PRJEB29588, sample SAMEA2150866) | human gut metagenome | biome: human gut; feature: human-associated habitat; material: faeces | place: Denmark | collected 2008/2010 ... | reverse complement strand
ACACCTCGTCGATGGAGTAGACTACGATGTCCTCCGGCGCGATATACTTGAGGTAAACCTGATAGATGCGGGTGCTGTACTCCATGTAATACGCCATCCGAGGCGGCGCGATGATGAAGTCAATCGCCAGAGACGGGTTTGTTTGCAGCTCCGAGAAGAAGTGTGATGTGCCGTCCAGTCTGTGTCCCGGCGCGTCGTGCTGCCGTCCGGCATTTGCTTCCTTCACCCGCTGCTTGACTTCAAACAGCCGCCCGCGTCCGGAGATACCGTAGCTTTTGAGGGAGGGAGTAACGGCAAGACAGATGGTCTTATCAGTCCTGCTCTCATCCGCAACGACAAGATTTGTGTCCAGAGGATCTAAGCCGCGTTCCCGGCACTCCACGGAGGCGTAGAAGGATTTCAGGTCGATTGCGATATAGGTTTTGTCTTTCATTTTCGGCTGTCCTCCTTCCCGCAATGTATAAAAGCAGGAGCTTATGCGCTGCCCATCAAGTTCTCCGTCCTATCAAAGCGGCATCGGCGTCCGGGCGATCAGAATGACCGCCAGAATCGCGCCCACAAATGCCGCAGCCCCTATGACTGCTAACAACTTTTTGCTGAGTTTCTTCTTCACCGCCTTGCCAATCAGCGCGGCGCAAGCCATGCAGACAGCCGCAGCCACAAGTGCAATGCCCAGCGTTTCCCATAGCCAAGATAGTTCATATAGGATTCTCATGTGTTCATCATCTCCTGTTCGTTAAACTGGAATTTGTCAGTCCAAAATCAGGACGCCTGCGCAATCGGACATTTGCGTAAATGAAAGGTCTGGAAAATCTTTTCTCAGTTCCTCAACGACAAAGTAGATTTCATCATTATCCCATATGTCTCCTGCCTTCAATTTACACTGTTCTAAATCATTTCGTGTTTCAAAGGCAACATCGCCGATTATAATTTTACCGTTTTCTTTCAAGTAGTTACGCAAGTCTAAAAGGAAGTCGCTCTTTTGCGCATCCGTCAAATGATGCAGAGAGTATGTCGCAACAATATAATCATAACGAAAGTTACGCAATGGTTCGACAAGCCCTTTTGAAAAGTCCCCTTGATATAAATGCGCATTTGGGCATTTCTCAGATGCCAACGCAATCATTCTTGATGAAAAGTCCTGCCCATAAATGGAACAGCCTCGCTCGTATAGTTTTGCCGTTAATGTGCCTGTTCCGAATCCAATATCCAGCACAACGGCATTTTCAGCTCTCATTATGGTCTGAAAAATGAACCCAAGTACCTTTTTATAACCGGCAAAAGGGTATGTGTTTTCCTCATCAGAAATGCCGACAGTTTTGTCATAGCCATCAGCCCAAAGGTCGAACTCTATGTTGTTTAGCATACTTACATCCTCCATAAATCCCGATTTCTTAATCTCATTATATCACACACCTGGCACATTTTCCAGTGCGCGTATCACAGTGGCAATGCAGATATCCTGTATTACCGCTGTGACTTTTCTTTTTACCTGCGTAAGATATCCCCCGTGCTTACAAGTTTTTTGAAAATTAAATAGTCCGGAACCGGTACATTCCGGCTTCGCCGAGCGACTATCCGCCTGATCGGCAGCCGGAACCATAATAGTATGCGGGTGGCCCCTGCATTTCTCCATGAAGCGCAGCTGGGACAATGATACGCCCGTAACTCGCGGCCCGGCCATAAGGAGGGCGGGGAGATGAAATATCTGTGGACCTGTTCGCCGCAGGCGCCGGTGGACATTAAAATCTCAATATTTGAATAGAAAAAGCGAAAATGGCAATAATTACTTACGAAAGAAAGGAGCAGACAGATGAATGAGTTTACAGATTCCAATGCGGAACGTTCTTCACTCAGAGAGATAAAGAATGTGGTAATCGACACGTCAATTCCTCGCAAGGAGAGAATACGGGACTATGTTGCTCAAATCGGCAATCCATACTGTTATTTAGACGATGGTATTGTAGTGGAAATCGGCTATACAGATACTGAAATAAGCCTGCAAGACAGGCTTTTAGCTTACGCAAACAGTATGGATCGCACATCAGGAAAATTGTGGTAGTGTGTGCGATTTCATTGACAAATGCACATTCTTAATGCATAATAAAAATGGTCAATGTGGATGGACGGTCATCCATCCGGACAGGCACCGGAAACAAATTTCCTGAAATACGCAGGAGGTTTGTTATGGCGCTTTATTTTGACGGGCAGACAACGCTCGATTCGGAACAATATGATGCTATTGCATACTATCGTCTGTCAAAGGATGACGGTGCAAGGCGTGAAAGTGACAGTATTGCGAATCAGCGCAAGCTGATTCGCTCATTTCTTCAAAATAACCCCAATATTCATTTGATTGAAGAAGCACAGGATGACGGCTATACCGGGACGAACTTTGACCGCCCTGGTTTTCGTAGTGTGCTAAATGCAATACAATCAAAAAGAGTAAATTGCGTTATTGTTAAAGATCTTTCCAGACTGGGGAGAGAGTATATTGAAACGGGAAAGTATCTTGAAATGATCTTCCCGTCTTTTGGTGTGCGCTTTATTGCCATCAATGATGACGTAGACAGTGAAAACAGTCGTGCCGGTGACGATATCATTATTCCGGTAAAAAATATAATGAATGAGGCCTATTGCCGCGAGTTATCAAAGAAATTGCGAAAGCAGTTTCAGATTCAGCGTGGCAATGGCGAGTTTTTGGGTGCCTTTGCCAACTATGGGTACTGTAAATCTCCCGATGATAAGCATAAGCTTGTTGTGGACGATTATGCAGCCGAGGTTGTCAGGGGCATTTTTTCATTGAAATTTCAAGGATATAATCAGCAAGCGATAGCAGATTTCCTGAATAACGAAAAGGTTCTTTCGCCGGCAGACTATAAAAAAAGCCAGGGACTGAAGTACAAAACAGGCTTCAGGACCTCATCTGAATCGCATTGGTCTGCTGTGTCAGTCAGCAGGATACTGTCAAACCCGATTTACACCGGAAAACTGGTTCAAGGCAAACGTGGAACGCCGAATTATAAAATCAAAACGATGAGGATGCGTGAAGAAAAGGATTGGGTTGTCGTAGAGAATAACCATGATCCGATTATTGACCCTCTGACCTTTATGATTGTGCAGCGTATGCTGGAACGGGATACCCGTACAGCGCCTCAAAACGATATCGTATATCCACTGTCCGGCATGGTATTCTGTGCTGATTGTAAGGCCTCTATGCTGCGCAGGACAGTGAGACGCGGGAATAAAACATTCCGTTATTATGTTTGCTCAGCCAACAAAAGAGGAAACGGCTGCAGCAGCCATAGCTTTGAACAGAGCAAATTAGAGCAGACTGTTTTACGGGCAATTACCAAACAGATTGATATCATTTTAGACACCGATGAGCTGCTGAATGCAATGGGAAAAAGCAAAATTGAAAATGCCCATATCAGGCGCTTGGATCTGGCGATTGCTCAGAAAAACAGCGAACTCGACCGGTACTGCAATTTTCGCATGAAATTATATGAAGCCCTCAACGACGATCTAATCGATCGGGATGAATATGAGAAAATGCGGAACAAATATACCGGTATGATCGAGGAAACTGAGAATATAATCCGACAGTTATCTGCCGACAGAGAGAAATCGCTGACAAATACCACGCCACGGGATTGGATGGCATCTATTGCAAAATTCAAGGGTATTACAGCGCTTTCAAGAGAGGCTGTCGTTACCCTTGTCGATAAAATCTATGTTTATGAGAATAAGCATATCCGAATTGATTTTAATTTCAGGAATGAACTGGCGTATTATAAGGAAATTCTTCAGCAGAAGGAGGTGGGCTGAAATGGCACGAAAAAGTCGGGCAAATAACGCTCTGATAATATCTGACACAAAAAATAAGATGTGGAATGCCGGACTTTACGGTCGTCTTTCCGTAGAAGATGGAGATGACACGGAGCAAAACTCAATCGGCAACCAAAAGAAAATCGGCAATCGTTTTCTTGCTGACAAGCCGGACATTGTGCTTGTTGACACGTACTCGGACCATGGCTGCACGGGAATGAATTTTGAACGTCCTGACTTCAAGAGAATGTTTGAGGATATAAAATCCGGCAGGATCAACTGCATCATTGTGAAGGATTATTGTGCAATAATAGGACTAAATCAGAAAGACCTTGAAAATCAAGGCATTCTGGCTTAGTCCCTTCTTTTTTTGACCGAAAACAAAGGACTTTCACAATAATCAAGCAAGCCGGAGGGTGCTGCTGCACACTTCCGGCAGAAGGAGGATATAGTGGGTGCTATCAAAGTCTTCTTGAAGGAGGTTGTGCTTCCAATCGCGCTTGCGTTCTGCCTCGCGTCATTTCTCAAGCCGATCTATATGCCTGACGGCGTATGTGACTACTTCCTTATGTGGATCTGCGTCGGCTTGCCATTCGGCATCCGGAGGATGTGCCTCTGGCTCGTTCCCAGCGGCTACGGTATCTCCGGCTCAGTCGGCATCTTCGCATTGAACTTAATCATAGGCGGTCTCATCGGAGGACTCGCCTTCTTCATCGGGCTGCTGCTCGGTGTCATTCATACCATCCGAGAAATCATCTGAACTACATCGTAAACGAAGAGGGTTTGTTTCTTCTCCAATTTGGAGTAAGAAGCAAACCCTCTTTTTTTGTTGCCCAAAAGCCGGAATATTTGCTGGCGATGCGGCGAAGGAAAGGAGTTTTTAAGTATGAAACGCATGACAGCCGGTGATCTGCAAGCACTCGAATTGCTGATGCAGACCACACCCGGCTTTGAGCATTTTGGCAGCGGCGCGGATGGCATTCTCCCTGAGTGCCGAAGCTGTCGATTTCATCGTCCCTTCTGGAAATATCAGTCCTGCGTGTTTGCAGAGTGTCCCTACTGCTGCAAGCCCGTTTCTACTCTCAAAAATCAAAATGGCGCATCTGCTGCCGGAAAGGAAGTCAGTCATGAATAACAAAATCGAAGTCTTCAAGAATGAACAGTTCGGTGAGGTGCGAACGATCCTCGAAGGGGAAACACTCCTGTTCTGCGGTTCAGATATTGCGAAAGCGCTTGGATATGCCCGACCCGGAAAGGCAATTATTGATCACTGCAAGGGTGTCCTAAAACGGGACACCCTTACAAGAGGTGGTATGCAGTCCCTTTCCTATATACCGGAGGGCGATGTTTACCGACTGATTGTTCACAGCAAACTCCCTGCTGCTGAGAAGTTTGAACACTGGCTGTTCGATGAAGTTGTCCCCACCATCCGCAAGACCGGCGGCTACATGACGGACTCCCTTCTGGAACGCATTCAGAAGGAACCGGCGGTCATCATGGAGTTCGCTCAGGCGTTGATTCGAGAAAAGAATCGCGTAAAGGCTCTTGAGTGTGAGCTGAACACGGCAAAGCCCAAAGCCGATTACTACGACGCCTTCATCAATCCGGATGACTGCACCAATATCCGAACGACGGCGAAGGAACTGAAAATCCCAGAGCGCAAGTTCGTCCAGTTCCTTCTCAAAGAAAAGTACCTGTTCCGATCTCCTTCCGGGCAGCTTCTTCCCTACAACAAGGACAGCAATGCCGGACTGTTCATCGTCCGCGATTTTGTGACGTACTGCTACACCGGTTCTCAGACCTACTTCACGCCGAAGGGCAAGGAGGTCATCCGAATGAAGTTCCAGAAAAAGTGCGGCGAAGAGCTGCTTCCCAAGATAGCAAGGTGATTTTCGTGGCAGTCTATCGCGTAAACAAAAATCGTGGCTATACCGTCATGGCGAACTTCCACCTCCGAGACAAGAGCCTGTCACTCAAGGCAGTCGGGCTACTCTCAAAGATGCTCTCGTTTAATGATGGCTGGAAGTTCTCAACCAAGGGACTTTCTGCAATCTGCAAGGAAGGTCCGGATGCCATTCTCTCCGCGCTCCGTGAGCTTGAAAAGCACGGCTACCTTGTCCGGCACCGGCAGAGAGACGGTAAAGGCAGGATGAGCAACACAATCTTTGAGATATACGAAGAGCCGCAGGAGTCTACACCAGAACGGGAAAAGCCACACACGGAAAATCCATGTGTGGAGAAGCCAGATGTGGATAATCCACGCGGGGATAAGTCCGCACAAATAAATACTGATCAAGTAATTACCCAAGAAAGAAATACTCTCTCAAAGAACTATCAATCCATCAATCTTGATGGGATGGACAGGATGGATGAGCGAAGCGAGTATGAAGAGATTATCAAAGAGAATCTTGACTACGACATTCTCTGTCAGGATCCGAAGTTCGATAAAGACCGCTTCCGGGAGATCATGGACATCATGCTGGATGCCGTCTGCTCTACCGCTCCGACCATCCGTATCAATGGCGAGGATATGCCGCAGCAAGTGGTTAAGTCCCGCTTTCTCAAGCTGAATAGCAGCCACATAGAGTACGTTCTGGAAGCAATGAACAAGAACCCGTCAGACATCCGTAATATCCGGGCGTACCTGTTGACCGCTCTGTATAACGCCTCTCTGACGATAGACAATTACTACTCCGCGCTCGTCAATCATGATTTCTACGGGCAGGACAGATCGGCAGGGTCAAAGAAGCCGAAGACCTACGATTATAGCCTTTGTGAAGACACTCTTTAATGAATACCATCGTGAGCAATGCTCGGAAAGGAGGACAGCGTAAATGAAAACCATCTGTCGCCGGATTGTGCCGCCTTAGCTGAGGCAGCATTCCCTCAATCATTTCAAGGAAAGGAGGTATCACTGCAATGCAGGATGAAGTCAACACCAAAGTTGTTGCAATCATGATCAAGGGCGGCAAAATCTCAGCCGAGGTGCTGAAAAAGGCACTGGACAAGTTCGTGCAGGAGATTGAGAAGGCGCAGAAGCAGATGCAGCAGCCAAAAACCTATCGCGGCAAGCAGTCCATCAAGCATCTGATGAGTCAGAACGCCGCCATCTCCAACATCGAAGTGACAGACGGCAACATCAAGTCCTTTGAGCGGACTGCCAGCAAATACGGTCTGGACTTTGCACTCAAGAAGGACGTTTCTGTTGAGCCGCCCAGCTATCTTGTCTTCTTCAAGGGACGGGACGTTGATGTAATGACCGCCGCCTTCAAGGAGTTCTCCGCAAAAACCGTCAAGCAGAAGGAACAGCCGTCCATCCGGCACAAGCTGGATCAGGAGAAAGCCCAGAGCAAGGCGCAGCACAAGGAGAAAGTCAAGGTCAAGACCAAGGATCGGGGTGTGGAGCTGTGAACAAACCCGATGTGAAGAAGCTCATTCTTCTGAACCTTCCGTATGTCTTCGCCTTCTACTTTGCGGATAAGATTGCCGCCGTGTTCCGACTTGCACCCGGCACGGCGTTCATCAACAGGCTGACAAACGGATTTGCCGTGTTCGGCACTGCCTTCGCAAATCCGCTGCCCAGCTTTCATCCCGTTGATCTGCTCATCGGTGTGCTTGCCGGTGCGCTGCTCAAGTTGGCGGTCTACGTCAAGGGCAAGAACCGCAAGAAGTTCCGCCAAGGCGAAGAGTACGGCTCTGCCCGCTGGGGCAAACCGGAGGACATTAAGCCGTACATGGACCCAGAGTTCTCCAACAATGTCATTCTGACGCAGACGGAGTTCCTGACCATGAACAGCCGCCCGAAGCAGCCAAAATATGCCAGAAACAAGAACATCCTCGTCATCGGAGGATCCGGCTCAGGCAAGACGCGCTTTTTCGTGAAGCCGAACCTGATGCAGATGCACAGTTCCTATGTGGTCACTGACCCGAAGGGTACAGTGCTGGTGGAGTGCGGCAAGATGCTCGAAAAGGGCGGCTATGTCATCAAGTCGCTGAACACCATCAATTTCAAAAAATCCATGCACTACAACCCATTCGCGTACATCCGCAGCGAGAAGGACATCCTCAAGCTGGTCAATACGATCATCGTCAACACGAAGGGAGATGGCGATAAGTCCGGCGAAGATTTTTGGGTGAAGGCGGAGAAGCTGTACTATACAGCCCTCATCGGTTACATCTGGTACGAGGCACCTGATCACGAGAAAAACTTTACTACCCTGCTCGAAATGATCAATGCCTCAGAAGCCAGAGAGGACGATGAAACCTTCAAGAATCCCGTGGACAAGATGTTCGACGAGCTGGAAGCCCGTGACCCGGATCACTTCGCGGTCAAGCAATACCGCAAATACAAATTGGCGGCGGGAAAAACAGCCAAGTCGATCTTAATTTCCTGCGGTGCAAGGCTTGCGCCCTTCGACATCGCAGAGCTGCGGGAGCTGATGAGCTACGATGAGATGGAGCTGGACACCATCGGAGACCGAAAGACGGCGCTGTTCGTCATCATTTCCGACACCGATGACACCTTCAACTTCATTGTGGCAATCATGTATTCCCAGCTCTTCAACCTTCTCTGCGACAAGGCAGATGACGTTTACAACGGACGGCTTCCCGTCCATGTGCGCTGTCTGCTGGATGAGTTTGCGAACATCGGTCAAATCCCGAAGTTTGATAAGCTCATCGCAACCATCCGAAGCCGGGAAATTTCGGCGTCAATCATCTTGCAGTCCCAGTCTCAGCTCAAGACCATCTACAAGGATGCGGCTGACACCATCACGGGCAACTGTGACTGCACACTTTTCCTCGGCGGCAAGGAGAAATCCACGCTCAAGGAAATCAGCGAGGTGCTGGGCAAGGAGACAATCGACCTTTACAACACCTCAGAAACCCGTTCCAACAACAACTCCTATGGCTTGAATTATCAGAAAACCGGCAAGGAACTGATGTCTCAGGATGAGATCGCCGTCATGGACGGAGCCAAGTGTATTTTGCAGCTTCGAGGCGTGAGACCTTTTCTCAGTAACAAATACGACATTACGAAGCATCCAAAGTACCGGCAGCTCTCCGACTATGACAAGCGGAACGCCTTTGACATCGAGAAATACCGGCAGCACAAGCTGGTGGTCAAGCCCGATGACACATTCGACCTCTATGATATGGGCGAGGTCGATGCAGATTAAAGCCCCGTCGCTGCACTGCGCAGTGGGTAAAGCCTGATGGCTCATCCCAAAGCAGAACAGCGACGGGGCTTCTTTTTTTATGCCCATTTTCAAAAATACACAACCAATCTTTTTCAAATCAAGGAGGAAAATCTATGGCTTTCATCAATCAGGCTGTCACGGTTCTTCAGACGCTCGTTATCGCCCTCGGCGCAGGTCTCGCAGTGTGGGGTGTTGTCAACCTCATGGAAGGCTACGGCAACGACAACCCCGGCGCTAAGTCTCAGGGCATCAAGCAGCTCATGGCTGGCGGCGGTGTGGTGCTGATCGGCACGACCCTCATCCCCCTGCTCTCCGGTTTGTTCGGCTAATCCACGGCAAGCCCAGCTTAACCGAAGGGTGGTGAAATATTGGGCAGCATTTTAGAAAAGATCGAACAGGCTCTCAAGGATATGCTGATCGGATGGATCGAGAGCAACCTGACCAATATGTTCACCGATGTCAACGAGAAGGTAGGAACGATTGCCGCCGAGGTCGGGCAAACACCGTCCGGCTGGAACGGCGGCGTGTACCAGATGATCCGGGGACTATCCGAAAACGTGATAGTCCCCATCGCTGGTATCATCATCACCTTCGTTTTGTGCTACGAGCTGATTTCCATGATCACCGAGAAAAACAACCTTCACGACATGGACACTTGGATGTTCTTCAAGTGGTTTTTCAAGGCGGCTGTGGCGATCTATCTCGTGACACACACGTTTGACATCGTGATGGCAGTATTCGACATCGGGCAGAACGTGGTTTCTGGCGCAGCCGGAGTCATCCACGGCAACACCAGTATTGATATTGATTCGACGATTGCGCAGATGCGTACCGGCATGGAGAACATGGGCGTCGGAGAACTGCTCGGACTGTCGATAGAAACGCTTCTGATCAGCCTGTGCCTCAAAATTATGGCGATCCTCATTACGGTCATTCTCTACGGGCGCATGATTGAGATTTACTGCACCGTGAGCATTGCGCCTATTCCCATCGCAACCATGAGCAACCGCGAATGGGGCAGCATCGGAACGAACTATCTGAAAGGCTTGTTTGCTCTGGCATTTCAGGGCTTTCTCATCATGGTCTGCGTTGGCATCTATGCGGTGCTGATCAACGGCATGATTATCGCAGACAACATTCATTCGGCTCTGTTCTCTGTGGCAGCGTACACGGTTATTCTGTGCTTCTCGCTGTTCAAGACTGGAAGCCTCGCAAAATCCATTTTCCATGCGCACTAAGGAGGTCGGCAGCATGAAGAAGTACAGCATCATCTACGCCGATCCCCCTTGGGCGTATCGGACTTACTCCAAGAAGGGACAGGGACGGTCGGCGGAAAGCCACTACCCGACAATGTGCATTGAAGACATCAAGGCACTTCCGGTCGGTGAGCTTGCCGCTAAGGACTGCACTCTGTTTCTCTGGATCACGTTCCCGTGCCTCTGTGAAGCACTCGAAGTGCTGACGGCATGGGGCTTTTCTTATAAGACCGTGGCTTTTGTATGGGTGAAGCAAAACCGAAGGAACGACGATCTCTTTACCGGCATGGGCTACTGGACAAGGGCGAATGCCGAAATCTGCATCCTTGCTACAAAGGGACACCCGAAGCGTGTTGACGCCGGTGTGCGTCAGGTCATTCTCAGTCATATTGAAGAGCATTCCAAAAAGCCGGATGAAGCGCGGGAGCGCATTGTTCGGCTCATGGGAGACCTTCCCCGCGTGGAGCTTTTTGCCCGTCAGTCTCCCGAAGGCTGGGATGTTTGGGGCAACGAGGTTGAATGCACGGCTCATCTTCCTATGGAGGAAACACCATGCTGCGACTAAAACCCATCTCTCTTCGTGACGCCAACGAGTATGTCCGGCAGCATCACCGGCATCACAAGCCGGTTGCCGGTCACAAGTTTTCCATCGGCTGTGAAGCAGACGGTGAGCTGGTCGGTGTAATCATCGCCGGGCGTCCCGCCAGCCGGTATCTGGATGACGGCTTCACATTGGAGGTTACAAGGCTATGCACCAATGGCGCAAAGAACGCTTGCAGCTTTCTCTACGGCGCGGCGGCAAGAGCTGCTGCGGCTATGGGCTATAAGCGCATCATCACCTACACGCTGGAAAGCGAAAACGGTGCAAGCCTTCGGGCTTCCGGCTGGATTTGTCAAGGCAAAGCGGGTGGGCTTCGCTGGACGGGCAAGCGTCAACCGAAGGAGGATCAATATCCCGCACAAATGAAGCTGCGCTATGAAAAGCAGCTTAGAAAGGAGGAAACAGTCAATGGCATTTGTTCCGGTCCCGAAGGATCTTAACCGCGTCAAAACGAAGGTCATGTTCAACCTGACCAAGCGGCAGCTCATTTGTTTTTCCATCGCTGCGGCGGTCGGCGTCCCGATCTTCTTTCTGGCGAAGGCGCATCTCGACTTGTCTACGGCGGCAATGCTGATGGTAGTGATCATGCTCCCGTTCATCTTCTTCGCACTTTACGAGAAAGACGGTCAGCCCGCCGAGAAGTATCTGTACCACATCGTACAGTCCATGTTTATCCGGGACAAGGTGCGCCCCTATCGCACAAACAATCTCTACGCTGAAATTCAGCGGAAAATCAAAGAACAGGAGGAATTGCAGCTTGAACAACAGCACAGCAAAGGCAAAGCCTAAGATGACCGTCAAGAACGGCGTCGTTTACGGCGATGCCCTTTCCGCTCAGGAAAAGAAGCGGATCGTCATGCAGAAGAAAAAGGACAGGAAGGCAAAGAAAGTCCGCAAGTCCGCCCAGCAGACCATTCCCTATGTGGAGATGTGCCGCGACGGTATCTGCAAGGTGAACAGCCGCCTCTACACGAAGTCCATCGCCTTTGAGGACATCAACTACCAGCTTGCGCAGAACGAGGACAAAACTGCCATCTTTGAGAACTGGTGCGACTTTCTGAACTACTTCGACAGCTCGATTTTCGTCCAGCTCTCCTTCATCAATCAGAAGGCAAGCCTCAATGAGTTCCGCAAGCGCATCAACATTCCGGCACAGGAGGACGCCTTCAACGACATCCGCTCCGAGTATTCCGGTATGCTGCAAAGTCAGCTCACCAAGGGCAACAACGGACTGGTCAAGAGGAAGTACATCACCTTCGGCATTGAGGCAGACTCCCTCCGCACCGCAAAGCCGAAGCTCGAACGCATTGAAACCGACATTCTCAACAACTTCAAAACCCTCGGTGTGAGGACGGAACCGCTGTCCGGCTATGAGCGGCTGAAAGTGCTTCATGATGTGTTCAACATGGACACCAATGAGCCGTTCCGCTTTTCCTTTGACATGGTAGCCCGGACGGGACTCAGCACGAAGGACTTCATCGCGCCCACTTCCTTTGACTTCCGTGAAGGCAAGTGCTTCAAGATGGGCAGAACCATCGGCGCGGTGAGCTTCCTGCAAATCCTCGCGCCGGAACTCAATGACCGTATGCTTGCCGACTTCCTTGAGATGGACAGCAACATTACGGTCAATTTTCATATCCGGACGATTGACCAGGCGAAGGCAATCAAGAGCATCAAGTCGAAGATCACCGACCTCGACAAGATGAAGATTGAAGAGCAGAAAAAGGCTGTCCGCTCCGGCTACGATATGGACATCATCCCGTCCGACCTCGCCACCTTCGGCGGTGAGGCAAAGCGTCTGTTGCAGGATCTCCAGACCCGCAATGAGAGACTGTTCCTTGTGACCATCCTCATCATGAACACGGCAACCAACCGCCAGAAGCTCGAAAACGCGGTGTTCCAGACCGCCGCCATTGCCCAAAAGTATAACTGTGCGCTCAAGCGTCTTGACTTTCAGCAGGAGGAAGGGCTGATGTCCTCTCTGCCTATCGGCGTCAATCAGGTGGAGATCGAACGCGGACTGACCACTTCCAGCACGGCGGTTTTCGTGCCGTTCACCACGCAGGAGCTTTTTCAGGGCGGCGAAGCTCTCTACTACGGGCTGAACGCACTGTCCAACAACATGATCATGGTTGACCGCAAGCAGCTCAAAAACCCCAACGGGCTGATCTTGGGTACACCCGGTTCCGGTAAGTCCTTCTCCGCCAAGCGCGAAATGACGAACGCCTTCCTCATCACGGAGGATGACATCATCGTCTGCGACCCCGAAGCCGAGTATTTTCCCCTCGTGCAGAAGCTTGGTGGTCAAGTCATCCGCATTTCGCCGGTCAGCACGGATTACATCAATCCGCTGGACATCAACACGAACTACTCCGAAGAGGAAAACCCGCTGACGCTGAAATCCGACTTCATCCTCTCCATGTGTGAGCTGATTGTCGGCGGCAAGGACGGCTTGCAGCCGGTTGAGAAGACCATCATTGACCGCAGCGTCCGCATGGTCTATCAGGAGTTTCTTGCAGACCCCAAGCCGGAGAAAATGCCGATCCTCGAAGACCTCTACAACATTCTGAGAAATCAGAAGGAGCCGGAGGCACAGCGCATTGCAACTGCCCTTGAAATCTATGTTCACGGCTCTCTGAACGTCTTCAATCACAGAACGAATGTGGATGTCAACAACCGCTTTGTCTGCTATGACATCCGCGAACTCGGCAAGCAGCTCAAAAAGCTCGGTATGCTGATTGTGCAGGATCAGGTGTGGAACAGAGTTACCATCAACCGCGCCCAGCACAAGGCAACGCGCTACTACATGGACGAGTTCCATCTGCTCTTGAAGGAGGAACAGACCGCCGCGTACAGCGTGGAAATCTGGAAGCGTTTCAGAAAATGGGGCGGCATTCCGACCGGCATCACCCAGAACGTCAAGGATCTTCTTGCGTCCCGCGAGGTAGAGAATATCTTTGAAAACTCGGATTTTGTCTACCTTCTGAATCAGGCATCCGGCGACCGGCAGATTCTCTCGAAGGCGCTGAACATCTCGCCCAGCCAGCAGAACTACATCACCAATTCCAATGCCGGTGAGGGGCTGATCTTCTACGGCTCGACCATCGTTCCCTTCAAGGACGATTTCCCGAAGGACACCCAGCTTTACCGCATCATGACCACCAAACCCGAAGAAACCGTACAGAACTGATAGGAGGATTTTTGAATATGAACAACAAGATGATTACCATTCCCTACGCGGACGCTATCGAATACGGAGAGAATACCTCCGCGCTGTTTAAGGCTCTGTGGGAGCTAACCGATCTGATCCGACTGGAAAGCAATCTCAAGAAGCATCACCGCGCCTACCTCCATGTGAGGGAGGACATCGACGAAAAGGTCAAGGAGGCACGTCAGATTATGACCAAGGTATCTGTGGATATGATCGGTTTCTATTTCAAGGTTGATGTTCCCGAAAGCAGCAACAGCGACGAGAATACCCCGTTCGCTGACGCGGCGGATGATGAAGCCGTATCTATCCCCAAGGACAAGTATGAGCTGATGATCGACGATCTGCTCACGATGTCCGAAATCATTCAGTGCGTCGCAGATATGCGCACGCAGGATGTGAAGGCAATCCGCGAGTTCGGCAAGTTCGTCCCTGCTTTCGCTGCCTTTGAGAAGAACCGCCTGAGCCTCTATCGTGAGGCGGCTAAGGAAGCCGAGGAAATCTTCGACCGTTGGGCGGACGAGATTGACGATCTCGACGAGGACTTCACGGAAGATGAGGATTACGAGCCGGACGAGTATTACTCCGACTGATGCCCATTGAAATGTTGTCGGGTTTTACAGCCAACATTTCAATGGAAACACAAATCCAACAGAACAGGAGGTACACCACCATACAACTTGACATCATTCATACCGGCGATTGCCTTGAAATCCTGAAAACGCTGCCCGAAGACAGCGTTCATTGCTGTGTGACGTCCCCTCCGTATTACGCGCTCCGCGATTACGGCATGGAGGCTCAGATCGGCAGAGAGACAACGCCGAAGGAATATATCTCGCGCCTGACGGAAGTGTTTACCGAAGTCAGGCGCGTTTTGCGTCCGGATGGAACGCTCTGGCTGAACATCTCTGACACCTACGCCGGAAAGGGCAATCAGGGCGAATTTATTGACCCGAAGAACCCCAACGGCAGAAACGGTCAGGCTGTGGCTCTCAACAACAAGGTTGAGAGCTGCAAGCCGAAAGACATGATCGGCATTCCGTGGATGCTGGCTTTTGCTCTCCGTGATACCGGCTGGTATCTGCGCAACGACATCATCTGGATGAAGGATAACCCCATGCCGGAGAGCGTGAAAGACCGCTGTGCCCGCTGCTATGAGCATATTTTCCTGTTCTCCAAGTCGAAAAAGTATTTCTTCGACTACAAGGCAATCTCCGAGCCGATTGCCCCCGCAACGGCAGAACGCCTCAAGCGCGGCATGAAGGGCGGCAACAAATACGGCAAGCCCGTTCCCGGTCAGCCTCAGCCGCAGTCCATCAACCGCCCCCGTGAGCATGGCGAGATCAAGGACGCAGACATCAATCCGCTCCGCAACAAGCGCGATGTCTGGAAGATCAACACTGTTCCCTTCAAGGGCGGTCACTACGCCGCCTACCCTCCAAAGCTGGCGGAGACCTGTCTTCTCGCCGGTTGTCCCGAAGGCGGCGTTGTGCTTGATCCCTTCATGGGAAGCGGCACAACCGGCATGGTTGCCTCACAGATGGGGCGTCATTTCGTGGGCATAGAGCTGAACCCTGAATACACCGAGCTTGCCTACAAGCGGATTGGAGGTGAAATCTGATGTCCAAGGAACCGGAACTCAAAGCCCGCGACAAGGTGGTCGTGCGGATGACGCGGGAAGGCGCGGTTGAGGAAAACCTGACGGCTGGCACCGAGCAGAGAGCGTCAAAACGTCTGGAAGATGCAGAGCTGGTGAAGCCCGGTGAGACAGTCGAGCCTTCCGAAGCTCTTTCCCCAGAGGAACAGAAAAAGGTGCGGATGCGCCGTCAGCAGCGTCAGTTTCAGGCGGAACACGCCGAGGATAATGACACACAGCCGCCCTCGGAAACGTCCGTCACAGAAGAGAAAATGGCAGAAAATCCACCCCAGAATGTACCCGGACCGCTGCCCTCATCGGAAACGCCGTTCAAGCCGCCTGCTTTGGAGCAGCACGGTGTTTCTTCTCATACCGGCACGGTGATTGCCGAAACGGTTGTCACGCACAAGCTGCGCAAGACCTCTGCGGTTGAAGCAGTGGATGCAGATGCCATTCTCACTCAAGCGGCGGAGACTGCCTCTGCAAAGCCGGTCATGGACGATGCTGTCTCGCCCACGAAGCGGATGCAGAAGCTCGAAAGGAAGTCCGAAAAGGCGCATGAGCGTCTGGACGCTGCCCGCGAGAAGCTACCCACGCACA
>ERZ780040.150-NODE-150-length-16474-cov-14.6759_pt1 | contig 16474 bp, 18 predicted proteins | sample MGYA00511852_ERZ780040 | MGnify/ENA primary metagenome ERZ780040 (study PRJEB29588, sample SAMEA2150866) | human gut metagenome | biome: human gut; feature: human-associated habitat; material: faeces | place: Denmark | collected 2008/2010 ... | reverse complement strand
GACCGCAACACTTGCATGGGGCGACTGACCCGGCGCAGCCTCGGCGGTGCCGGACTTGGCGCACACCGCCAGCGAGCCGAACATGCTCTGACCATAGGTCTGCTGCACATTGTTGCGCATCATATCCCGCAGCACCCGGCAGGTGTCCGCGTCAAAGGGGGCCTTCAGAGACGGCGCGCCGTCTCCGGGCAGAGGAATGCCGTGCATGGTGGTCTCCTTATATACCAGCCGGGGTCCTGCGGACCTGCCGCCGGTGATGGAGCCCAAGAATCGCAGAAACGCGCAGGGATTCACCAGATCGTCGTACTGGCCCACACCCGACCAGCCCAGATCTGCCCCCTGACCCACGGTAAACTGTCCGGCCGCCGCGCTGATGCCGCTGACGGTGAAGCTCTCCGTCAGTCCGGCCTTTTCCGCGTATCGAGCCAGGGTCTCGCCCCCCAGCTCCACCGCCATCTGAGCATAGGCGCAGTTGCAGGACCGGGCCAGGGCATCGTACAGGTCCATATCCCCGTGGGCATAGGGACAGGTGATAACGCCGCCGTCCAGCTCCAGACGCCCGGTGCAGGTGAAGTGCCGGTCCAGAGCGCCGTCCAGATTCTCCAAAGCCGCAGCAGTGGTCACCAGCTTGAACACGGAGCCCGGGGCAAACGTGGACGACAGCACCCGGTTCAGATACACGCCGTCATACCGGCTGTCCCCGTCCCGGATCTCCGGCGGGTCCGCCGGGTCAAAGGTGGGGCTGGACACCATGCACAGCACGTCGCCGGTGCGGTAGTTGTACACCGCCACGGCCCCCTTCCGGCCGTTCAGGGCCTCCAGAGCCGCAGCGTTCAGCTCTGCGTCAATGGTCAGATATACCTTGTGTCCTCCGGCGGAGGTACCCGTCAGCGGGTCAAAGCCCACCAAGCGCCGCCGCATAGCCGCCTTGGCGGAGGTGGAAATGTTGTCGTCCCGGTCGCCCACCACATGGAGCGTCGCCCGGCGAATGACGCCGTCCTCTGCCCAGCTGCCGGAGGCCCCGTCATACAAAAGCACCCCGTTGCGGTCCAGCATCTGACCCAGGGCCAGCCGCCCATTCCGATAGGCATGGTCATTGGCGGAGAAGGCGGCCCACTGTCCGCCCCGCACCACATACCGCACGCAGAACAGCACCACGCCCGCACCCAGCACAGCGATCAGTGCCAGCACCAGCATGGACCGCAGCTTTACCTGTTTCAAGACCGCTCCTCCTTTCCGAATATCTCATCCACAGGGACCCCGGGGATCCCGTCGAAGAATCCCTCCTGCCGCTCCGGCGTTTTTTCACTCTTGGGCGGCGGAGAGATTTCTTTTTCCGGCGGACGGCGCACATCGATGGCCTTCAGATAGGCCAGCAGCCCCCAGCAGGACAGCATGCTGGACCCGCCCATGGACACAAAGGGAAACGTCACGCCGGTCAGCGGCAGGATGTCCACCGCGCCCAGCACGTTCAGGGTGGTCTGGAAGATCAGCATGGACGCCGCGGCGCAGGCGGCGATGGCATAGAAGCCGGACCGGGCGCTGTCGCCGGCCCGCAGGGCAAACACCGCCAGGGCCATCACCGCCCCCACGCATACCAGGGCCAGCAGCAGCCCGAATTCCTCCGACACCACGCCGAATACCAGGTCCGTGTTGGCCGCCCCCACATATTTCAGCCACGCGTCCTCCGGCCCCGTGCCGAACAGGCCGCCGGACGCAGCAGCGGACATGGTGCGGCTCTGCTGATAGCCGGTGGTCTGGGTAAATTCCCAGGCATGCCGCCAGACGGTGAACCGCTGGGCCACATACGGCTTGAAGTGCAGCACCAGTCCCCCGGCAAAGCCCGCAGCCGCCGTCATCATCACGATGGAGGCCAGGTCCCCGGTCCGCAAAAAGGCAATGCACAGAAAGGCCACGAAAAACACCAGCGCCGTGCCAAAGTCACTCATCAGCGCCAGACATCCCACGCAATAGGCGGAAAACAGCACCGTGAAGATCAGGTTCCGCTTGGCAAAGAGCCGGTCCAGGGTGGCGGCCCCTGCCAGGATAAACGCCAGCTTCACCAGCTCCGACGGCTGGAAGGAAATGGGGCCCACCGATATCCAGTTCTTGGCTCCGAAAATGCGCTCCCCCATCACAACGTTGAAGGCCAGCAGTGCCGCCGCGGCCGCAGCCACTGGCCAGCGCAGCTTCACCGCCAGATGCAGCCGCCCCAGCAGCCACACCAGGGTGCCGTAAATGCCCATGCCCAGCGTCACCGCCGCCAGCTGCTTGTAAAGGGCCCCCGGGTCCCAGGCGGCGGTAATGGCAAAGCCCACCGTGGTCAGCAGCAGCGCCAGAATCTCCAGATCAAACTGTCTCCGGTGCAGCTTCCGGCTGACGGCGTACAGCACCCACCCCAGGCCGCACAATCCAAAAAAGCCTGCGCTGATGGGATAGATATTCTCCGCTCCGAAGTTCGGGGCAAACTGTGCCCACAGCAGCAGCTGAATAAATGTCAGCAGCCACAGGCCGCCCACCGGCCCGGGCCGCCGCCGGGGCTGGCCGGATGGCTGGGGCTTGTCCGACGGGAAAAAGAACAGCTCCACACCGCCCACGGCGATGGAGTCGCCGGGATGCAGATCGGCGGTCGTCAGCGTCCGCTGCCCGTTCAGCAGCACGCCGCTGCTGTGATTCAACGGGTTGACCCGCCATGTCCCGGCCTCGTCCCGGGACAAAATGGCGTGACTGCGGGACACAGAGGGAAAGTTTATGCGAATATCCGACCGTTTTGCGCGGCCAATCACGTTTTCCCAGTGATAAATTTCATACCGCGCACCATTGGACAGGGTCACAAAGCCCCAGCTCTCCCGGTCCTTTCCCCGGAACAGGGACTGGCAGCACCGCACCAGCAGCCAGACTGCCAGCCCAGAAACCAGCGCCCTTCCCAGCCACAGGATCACCGGCAGCGCCGGAGAGATGTATTGTTGTAAAAATGCCGTCATAGCTTGTCTCCACTTGGGTCCTTTTTCTATCGTTCCGATTCTATCATACCATTTTTGCCCGGAAAAGCAACCACCATCAGCAAAAAACAAGAGCACGCTGCCTTACAATTCTGTAAGCTACGCGCCCAATAACCATTTCACTGATCGGGCCCCGCGGAGGAAAAACCCTCTGTGGGGCCCGGTTTGCGTCTATTTTTCAGCGCGTGGGCCATGGTGAAATCATCATGTTTCAACTATCGGCATACAGACAGAAGGTCCAGGTACGGCACGTGGTCAGACGGATTCGGCACAATATGCTGTTTTATGCTTTCCGATGAATGAATATACTTGTAAGCTCGGAGGATTCAGTGGCAGCGATTCCCTTGAATTCAGAAAAGGAAACTCTGGTGCCGGTAAGAACTAAGGAAACTGTGTCTGCTATAGACCGTTGGGTTACAGAAGAAATCGGAGAGAACAAAGGATTCATTATAATTGGCGTATAACAAAAGGAGCTATCTGACTTCTCTAACAGAAATCAGATAGCTCTTTATTCTTGGATAATCTAAAATGTTGCCATTTTGTTGTCACAGGGCAATTCCCGGGCACAAAAGTCCAGCATTTTCAACCGTTTCCGTTCATAAGGATGTATTTTCTTATGAGAGATTGGTCGCAACCTCTGTTATGGAGGCTGCGGCCTTTTCTCTTTCTATGGTAGATCACGGCCTTGACGATTCTGCGATAGCAAGCATCTCCTTTATGGTTGCAAGGTCTACAAGTCCGACGCCGGTAAAGTGGATGTCAACGCCCACCTGCTTATGCCCGTTCACCATTAGGCAAGCGCCATTTTGAACGTAGAACCTATGGACATCGATGGCGAAGACCTGACGCCGGAGCGGGAGGACATTGAACTTCACCATGTAGATTTCTCCTACGGCAGCAAGCCCATCCTGCACGACGTGTCCCTGACCATCCTGGAAAAAGCCACGGTCGCTATTGTCGGCCCCTCCGGCAGCGGCAAGACCACGCTGTGCAATCTCACGGCGCGGTTCTGGGACGTGCAGTCAGGCGGCGAGCACCAGCGCATTTCCATCGCCCGGGCGATTATGAAGGACGCGCCTGTCATCATTCTGGACGAAGCCACCGCCAATGTTGACCCCGAAAATGAAAAGGAGCTGATGGAGGCCGTTGCGGAATTGACCCACGATAAGACGGTCATTATGATTGCTCACCGGCTGAAAACCGTGCGCCATGCCGACCAAATTTTTGTGGTCGATCACGGTGAGATCGTTCAGCAGGGCACCCATGACGAGCTGGTTGCTGTTGACGGGCTCTACCGCCGCTTCGTGGTGGAGCGGCAGCAGGCCGCTGGGTGGAAGGTCTGATTTCACTTTGCATATTATTCAACAAAGCCCGTACCAGTTAAACTGATACGGGCTTTGTTATGCTCCGCGTTTATCCGCTCCCTAACGCTAATAACACAGCGTCTGCAAGGAGCAGAGAAGCACCTTGCCGCCTCTCTGCTCCCTCACTTTCTTGCTTATTTTCGGGGATTTTCTTCATCGTCCAGCAGGTCGGTCATATTCCGCAGGCCGATGCCCAGGGTGGACCCGTTGTGCAGCAATGCCGAGGTGGCAGGTGGCAGTACACCCGCCACGCCCAGTGCGATCAGCGTCAGATTAAAGCCCACGATGAAGCGGTAGCTGCCGTGGATACGCTCCATCAGTGCCTCACCGAGCCTGCGCAGCGTTACCAGCGCAAACAGATCCTCCGAGGCAACGGTGATGTCGGCGATCTCCCGGGCGATGGCCGCGCCGGTGGAGATGGCGATGCCCGCGTCCGCCTCCGACAGAGCAGGGGAGTCGTTGACGCCGTCGCCCACCATGATAACGGTGTGGCCCTTCGCCTTTTCCTGCCGGATAAAGGCGGCCTTGTCCTCCGGCAGCACCTCGGCATACACGGCGTCCACGCCCACCTCGGCGGCCACAGCCTCCGCCGTGCGGCGGTTGTCGCCGGTCATCATCACCACGTTGGCAAAGCCGCTCTCGTGCAGCGCCCTTACCGCCTCCCGCGCCTCCCGGCGCAGGGGATCGTGGATGCAGATCACCGCCGCCAGCTCCCCGTCTATGCAGAGGTACAGGTGGGAATACGCGGCGGGCAGCGCGTCAAATTTCGGCTGCTCTCCCTCCGGGATGCGGCAGCCCTCGTCCTCAAAGACGAAGTGGGCGCTGCCGATGATGACCTTCTTGCCCTCCACCATACTGGAGATGCCGTGGGCCACCACATACTGCACCTGCGAATGGTACTCCTCGTGGGTGAGCCCGTGCCGCTTTGCCTCCGCCACCACGGCGTTTGCCATGGAATGTGGGTAATGCTCCTCCAGACAGGCGGCAAGGCGCAGCATTTCCGCCTCGTCGTGGCCGCCGAAGGGGATGACCGCCGCCACGGTGGGCGTCGCATAGGTCAGTGTGCCGGTCTTGTCGAACACAATGGTGTCCGCCTTGGCCACCGCCTCCAAAAAGCGTCCGCCCTTGACGGAGATGTGATAGCCGCTGCTCTCCCGCATGGCGGACAGCACCGCAATGGGGATGGCCAGCTTCAGGGCGCAGGAGAAGTCCACCATCAGCACCGCCAGCATTTTCGTCACGTTCCGGGTCAGCAGATACGTCAGCGCCGTGCCGCCCAGCGTATAGGGCACCAGTCTGTCCGCCATCCGGGAGGCTTTGTCCTCGGCGGTGGATTTCAGCTTCTCCGACTCCTCGATCATGTGAACCACCCGGTCATACCGCCCGCTGCCGGAAGATTTCTCCACGGAGATGACGCACTCGCCCTCCTCCGCCACCGTCCCGGCATAGACGGGACTGCCAGGGTGCTTGGCCACGGGCATAGACTCGCCGGTGAGGGAGGACTGGTTCACCATGGCCTCTCCCTCCACCACTCGGCCGTCCAGCGGGATCATGCCGCCGGTGCGGATCACGATACGGTCCCCCGGCTTCACATCGGTGATCTTCGTCAGCACCTCGGCACCGTTTACCTGCTGCCAGACGCTGTCCACCCGCAGGCTCATGGCGGAGGCGAGGTCGGCCACGGACTTTTTGTGGGTCCACTCCTCCAGAATTTCGCCCAGATGCAGCATGAACATCACAGAGCCTGCGGTGGCAAAATCGCCCCGTGCCATGGACACCGTAACGGCGGTGGCATCCAGCACGGCGACGGACAGTTTGCCGTGCCACAGTGCCGAAAGCCCCTCCCGGATGTACTTTACGGAACGGAACACCGCCAGCGCCGTGGTGATGGGCGCAGGCAGAAACAGCTTGGAGATGCATCTGCGCATAACGGCAACTGCCAGCTTGTCCTCAAACTCCCGGTTCAGTGCCCGGGAGGTGTGCTCCGGCACCAGCTCCATAGCTTCCGCCTTGGCGAAGGAGAATTGTGCCAGCGCACGGAGTATGCTTCCACGCTCCGCATCATAGAGCACCACCGCGTCCTGCGTCCGGTCGTAGACCCTGACCTCCTGTACGCCGCCCTGGGCGCGCAGATAGTATTCCAGCACATCCGCTTGGGATAACGTCATCCGTCCGCAGCACAGGTGCACCCGCAGCCGCCCCGGTAACTCATGTAGGATCGTGCATTTCATGGATCACTCCGCCTTAGCGTCCTCCGCGGAAGCGTCCTCCACCACAGCGGCGGCCTCCGCCTCTGCGCGGCGCTCGTTGATGGCCTTGGCTTCTGCGTAGATGTCATCCGCACCCTCTCGCACCGCCGTGACCGTTTTCATCACGCCCTCCTTGGCACGCAGGGCGGCGGCGGTGGTGTGGGCGTAGACCTTCTTGGCATCCTTGCTGCCCAGCAGCTTGATGCCTGCCGTGCCGAACAGCACGCCTGCTGCAAATAAACCGAGTTTTTTCATAATGATTGTCCTCCTATATAAAATATATATGTCAAACCGATGGCCGCGATGGCGGCATCGGAATGATTTTCGTGTTTTTTCCTTCCTGAAGCTGCTCTCGAAACAGCGGTGTAATCAACGTCTATATGTCCCAAGGCATCCCGGTGTATTTCATTACCTGCCGCCGAATTTGATCTTTACGATCTGCATTTTCATCATTCCATCGCCGATTTTGGCGAGAAAACGGAAAAAGCCGCCGATGGAAGGGTCCTTCAAGTCGTTGTAGCCCAGCATATAGCCTCGGCTGGAGACCTGCAAGCGGCTGTCCCACGGAGAAAGCTCGCTTTTCGCGTCCGAAACAGCAAAATATGCGCCCACGTCCTTGATTTTCGCACTTTTGAGCCACGTCTTTGCAATCATCTTTACCGCCGTCCGATTGGCCGCGTCAAACACCAACGCACCGCCCGGAAAAGCGTCCGCCATTTTTTGCACCAATGTTTTGACCTGCTCGGTCAGAAAGTAATAGAACACGCCGGAGGCAAAGAACACCGCGCCGTTTGAAGCATCAATTTTTCTAAACCATTCAGTATCGTTCAGATCGCATGGGATATTTTCCTCACGCTCCCCGGCGGGCAAAAGCTCGTTACGCACGGCTATGACATCGGGATAATCCAGATTATAAATTTTGCAGCTGCCGTTATCACAGCTTTTTCCGGTACCGTCCAGTCCGCAGCCCAGATCGACCACCGCCGCATTGGGGTGAGATTTCAGATAATCCCGCACCTCAAAAGCAAGGTCATTCTGCCGCATGGCCACCTCCAGTGAACCGAAACGCTGCATCAGGCTGCGGGAGTTTTTCTCCGCCTCAGAAAAATCGTAGTCGATCTCGTCAATCAGGCGAACCGCTGTTTCGTCCCGGTAGAGATTCGGGTATAGTTCTGAGCAGACCTTCCGCGCATACAGCGGAATGATCAGCGTCTCCTGCACGGTGTTTTTCTCGATTTTATATTTCATGGGGATCACTCACTTTCTGATAAATGGCAGTTCCGGCATACAGTCACGCTCGGCGATGTGTGCCAGCATTTCGGCGAACCCCTTTGGATCGCGTATCTGATATTGCATATGCTCGTATCCCTCAAACACGGGATAATGGCCGCAAGGGTAGGCTTCCATCACTGCTTGACGGTATTTGAAATGATCTTCTATGCTGCCAAACTCGAAATAGCTGTGCTTTTGCAGTTCCTCGGGAAGGGACGGAAAGGGCTTATCCTCCAGGCTGTCCGAAATCTGCCGCCGCAAATTTGTATAGGTCAGATTTTTCCCTGCGTCTATAAAATACGACTTTATGGAATCGTCGTCACACCACAGTATCTTTTTCAGCGTACCGCCCTTCGACCAATATAGGCTCTTGATGGCAAAATACAGAAACGGCGTCATGATACGGCGCGTGCCCTTTCCGATTTGGGCGAACTGCCCGCCGTCAAAGAAAGCGTGCTCCACGGGCAGCTTCGTCTGCGTCAGAAACGCCATGGCAAGGTCTGCACCGATGGAAGAAGCGACCACCATCGCCAGCCGCTCCACGCCCTGTCGATGCAGAAAGTCCTCCATCTGCCGTATTTCGTCCAGCTTGCTGACATATTTCTGTCCCTGGCAGTAAACGGTGGAGGTGGGCAAGATGCAGAAATATCGATCCTGCAAATACCTCGCAATCGGTTCGCTGCTCGATCCTGTCACACCCATTGCATGAAAGAACAGCACGGTAGGATTTCTCCTGTCACCGTATGTTTGAAACAGCATTTCTATCGCCTCAGCTTTCCATAAAAAGCATCATGATTGCCGCCAGTGCTGCCGAAATGACCGCCATACCAATTGTGCCGAACAGCCACTTTTTGCCCTTATCCTTGGCTGTAATGTAGGGTTTCAGGTCTTCCGTTCCCGGAATTTCCCATGCGTTCGTATGTCCTACCCAATAGCCGTCAACCCAAAATCGGTCTATGAGATTCATAACGGACAGTATGACCAGCAGCTGCCAAAAGCCCTGAACGAAGCCCTTTGCGCCGTTGAGCGCATAGACGCAGACCAGCACATAGGCGATGTATCCGGGGACACAGACAGCTTTGAAAATCAAAGCATTTCGCTTGATTTTCGCGTGTGTTGTAAGTCCCAGCGTTACGCACCGCTCCTGCACCTCCGGGCTGTAAAGATGCACCATGCCTACCGCGCCCTTGCGGATACCGATGGCGCAAACCAAAATGAGCAGAACGCCCAGCCCGATGCCTTCCAAAATCACCTGTAAAATCATCACCGATTCCTCCTGAAGCCCGCCTCATCCCGATATTCGGGATGTTCTTTTACATACGGGTCCTGGTCGCCGCAGATGGTATAGTCGCACCGGCAGCCGTCCACGCAGGTAGTCGTCCGCACCAGCTTGGCGTGCAGCAGCTCCATAGACGCAAAGTCCACATTACACAGGGCGGGCATGATGTCCGTAAGGCCGTGCCGGATAGCAAACTCCGCCGCCGGACACGACGTAAACTCATAATAAATAGGCTTGCCGTTTTCGTAAGGCGCAACCGACATCTCGTAATCGTGCCATTTGTCGCAGCCGCTTTTCGCACGAACAAACGCCTTGTACATCAGCTTCCTCCAGAACGGCTTGTTGCAGTCCACAAATTTCAGCTTGCGGAAAGTCGGAAGAATCAGATTTTCCTCCATCTCTTCGATTTCACGGAACGAAGTAACTGCTTTGCAGACCACATAATAGCTCATGATGGCGATGCAGTCGTAGGTGCCGCCTACGCCGTTGTGGAAGTTCTTTTTGCCGCCCAAATCGGTGCGCCAGTCGGAGAGGAAGTCCACATACTGCCGCTGTACCTGTTCCCATACTGTCTCCCGCTCTGCTTCCGGATAGTGCAGGGCGATTTTCGCCCGTATCTCTTTCTTGCAGGGCTTGGAATACAGCATGGCATTTGCGGTCGAATAGGAGCTTCTTGTCCTTCACCTGATTGCCTCCCTCCTTGTTCTTTCTTGCGTGCATGAGACCACCTCAGATTCAACCCGCTTTTCGGCAGATAAACCATGCCATGCTTTTCAGGTTTCCCATGTCCACATCCGTATACATTCCATCCAGCCGTGCTTTCAGACTGGAAACCGTCTCATAGGGCGGCGTGAAAAAACCTGCCTTTTCATAAATATGCCGGACAAACCAATCCGTCCGCTTGTGCTCGCCCTTCACATAAAAGCAGCCGCAGAATGTCCCGCCGTGTCTCAAAACCCGGAAAACCTCCCGATAGGCGGCTTCCTTGTCCGGAAAAGCATGAAAGCCGTTCAGCGACAAAACGATGTCGAAGGTGTCGTCTTCATAGGGAAGCGCACCCACATCGCCCTGCCGGAAGGTTACATTTTTCAGGTGCAGACGGTCAGCCTTTTCCCGTGCCTGCCTCATCATATCGGGCGAATAATCGAGACAGGTAATGTCCGCCTCCGGCATAGTCTGATAAACCGGCATGGTCAGAATCCCTGTTCCCACCGGCACCTCCAGCAGCCTGCCGGAGAAATGCTCCGGAATACCGGACATTGCCTTTTCCAAATAGGCGTCGTTTTCCGCCTTGTTCATTGCCCACACCAAGCGGCACACCGCTTTCCCGCTCAGAGTAGAGCAGGTGATCATGCCGTCATAAAAACTGTTTCCGCCCGTCATTCGGTACGCACCGCGAATGGCTTCTTTTCGGTCCACGGCCTTCCCTCCATGTTTCAATCATCACACGACCGTTTCCGATCTCATTTTTTCAAAATGTCCACGATTTTCGCAAAGTCCTCCTTTGCCTCCATGAAGATCGGCAGCATACAGTAGCAATGCACCATCTTCGGGCGGGCGGACACCGTATAGGGGACATTTGCCCGTTTGCAGGCTTCCTCAAAGTCCGGCAAAGCACCGTAGAGCACCTCGTCGGCAGAATAGAAGAAGTGAATATCGCCTACGCCGGTAAAATCTCCCCGGGAGCCGGAGAGCATATAGCCCGGCACATTCTCGCAGCCATGCCGCATGAACTTCTCCACCGTCACCATAAAGGCATAGTCGATGGAAACATCTCTTTCGTTCAATGCCTTCATCCGCGATTTTTCGCCATCGTTCCACGGCACTTCGCCGGGAGATACGGCGACGATGTGTCTCGGCTGCGGCAGCGGCTCAGGCTGCGCGTTGTTGTGCGCCGCAATCCCCAGAGCCAGCGCACCGCCGGAGGAAAAGCCGCAAGTACTGACATTTCCGCCGCCATACAGTGCAATCATTTTTCGATAACATTCGTACACCATTGCGTAGGTTTCAGTAATGCAGTGTTCCATGCAGAGCGGGTAAAACGGAAACCACACATCACAGCCGATCTCGCGGCAGAGCCTGCGCATCACAGGCAGGTCGCCCTTATCGGGGCCGATCACCATGCCGCCGCCAAAGAAATAGAGAATCGCGCGCTCGGACGGCTTCGGATGCTCTCGCACGATCAGGCAGGGAAAGCCGCCCACTGTGATCGTCTCATAATATGCCTTGCTGTCGGTGGGCGTAAAAACGCCACGATGCCGGTTCTGCTTTTCAATTTCCTTTCGCAGTGCATCCTCCGGCAAGGCGAACGCCTTTTTCGCGCCGGAGAGCTTATACGCCGTGCGCAGGACGGATGCAAAAATGCTCATGCTTTAGCCCCCCCATTTCCACGCCGTAATGCAGAGCCAGCTTTTCTTTTTGTGTATCTGCACATCGTGAAAGCCCGCCTGCTCCAGATACGTCTTCAGCTCGGCGTCCTTGTAGATGGTCATGCCGCCGATGATCTCCGTCCACTTCTTGTCCTTGTCCGTATCGCCGTTGCTTTCGTTGCAGATGAGTAATGTCCCGCCGGGCTTCAGCACCCGGTAAACCTCCCGGAAGCACTGCGGCAGATCGGGCCAGAAATAGACGGTTTCAAAGGCCGTTACCGCATCGAACCAGTCGCCTGCAAACACCATATCCGCCACACTGCCTTGCAGAACGGTGCAGCGGCCCTCCGCGATGGAGGCCTCGTTGACCTTTTTGGATTTCTCCACACTGACGGGGGAATAGTCAATGCCCTTGACAATACCTTCCGGGCATTTTTTCAGCAGTCTCTTGATGTTCGCACCGCCGCCGCAGCCGCAGTCCAGCACCCTGGCGTCCAGAGTAAGCTCCAAATAGCGAAGTCCCCACCGTGCCACAGGACTGTGCCCCAAGTTCATCATAGCGACCATGATTTTCCCGCCAAGCCCCACGGGCTTTCTGGTGTTCTCAAAAAATGACATCTTACACCTCCAATTTCACACATTCCGCATAGGTCAGCGGGAAGGACGCCTTCAGAACAGCGCTTTTCCGCACCGCCCAGCCGTTCTGCCGTAGGAAGCGCAGGTATTCCTCACTCGTCCACTTGCTGCGGAGAGGGAAGCCTGCCATCCTCATAAAAAATGCCCTGACCTTGCCGGAAAACGAGTTTCCCGCGTGGGTGAAGGTCGGCGCAATCAACACGCCGTCATCCTTCAGAACCCGCTTGATTTCTTGCAGGGCTTTCTCCGGCTGCGGCACGATGTGCAGCGCGTTGGACACGATCACTACATCAAAGGACTTATCCGCATAGGGCAGGCGGAACATATCCTGCACGGAAAAGTGCAGCTTGGCAGAGCGGTTATCTCGCTTCGCCTCGGCGATCATCTCTGCGGAGGCGTCCGTCGCCTCGATATGTGCCGCCGCGTTTACGATGTGTTTTGCGATCAATCCCGTGCCGGCAGCAAGCTCCAGCACCGTCTTGTGCCGCACAATTGGCCGAATTAGCTCATATATCTCCTCATACGCCGCCCGATCCTTTCGCATAAAGCGGTCGTACCGACCGGCATTTCTATCCCAGAAACTCTTATGTTTTCGCATCTCTGTCATTCCTTTCGGCGTTAGATTCGACTAACCGATACGCGCAGTTGACCGGTTAGATGGTGCTAACCGTTGTGCCTTGGAAAAGCCGCATCTCTGCGGCCTTCCGCTTATTTAAATAACTCCCTGCAAGCGCCGTACACCAGCGTTTCCAGCACCTGCGGGTACAATTCTCCGATTTGCTCCTTGTGTGAGACGGTCAGAATCAGTCCGCGTACTGTCGCGGCGGCAAGTGAAGCCCCCCGTTTAGGAACAAGGTCATATTTTTCCAGAAGCTGGCGAATGTGCGTCTCGTCGTCGTGGTAATGGACATTTTTGACATTCTCCGGCAGTCTCTGCAAAAGCAGCTTTGCATCGTTTTCAATGAAAACCATGTCGCCGGTATCGGACAGCCGCCAGCAGACGGCAAGAACCGCCTTTGCCGCGCGCTCCGACGGCGGCAAGCCGTTTGCTTCGCTCAGTGCCTGGTCAGCCACTCCGTAAAGCTCGGAGTGGATGCCCTCTAAAACCGCAAAGAAAAGCATTTCCTTGGATTCGTAGAATTTATAGAACGAGCCCTTTGCAATGCCGACCGCCTTCGTCAGCTGATCCACGGAGGTTTTTTTCATCCCCAGTGTGACGGCGCAGCGCCGCGTTTCCTTCAGCAGTGCCTTGCGGAGCTGCTCGGTCTCGTAATCGGTAAAAGCCAAGCTCACGCCTCCTTAAATATGACCGATTCGGTTCTTTCGGTCATATTATACCGCGCTTTTTTCTGCTTTGCAAGGGGTGTAGAGAAAAAAACTCTAATCATTTTGTTTCATATTGCACAGATGGGGTGATTGCAAGGAGAAGAACAGAAATTCACACAACATAAGATAATTACCCTCCTGACGGTAAGTGCCGCCCATTTCTTCAAATAGAGATTTCATAAGAATCAGCTCCTTTTTGCGTTGATTTGCAACGGTTATAAGGGTTATTCTGCTCCTTTCCTACAACTGCTGTTCCATTCACCACAAATGAGCCGCAGCCATATGTATTAGGTGGGAGAAACCACCCTCTACATAGTAACTCTTGGTTCTGAATACTGTTGTTCTCTCCGTCCAAGCCGTCATCCTGCGAAAGGCGGCAGTAAAGAGCTGTGATTTTTTCCTGGTCTGCATTTTTATTGGCTGTCATAGCGTTTAACTCCTTTCCGACAGCCGAATCAAGCAATGGGATATATGCCATTATATTGATTTCGGCTGTCCTTTTCGATTGTGCGGTTGTCTCCATTTCTTCTGAAGCAGCAGCTCCTTGAACTGCTCCAACACGCACTGCCGCCCCTTGGGGTCATAATGAGTCGTAACATCATAAACCGTGCCACCGATTTTCATATAAAAATGCGAGTCGGCATTGTTTTCAAAAAGTTGATTATACGGATATTTTTGAATGAATTGTTCCATAGGGGCACCTCCTCATCTTTCATCCCGATTGCGTTGGCGGATGAGATATTTGCGATAATGATCGCAAGCCTTGATGATAAAATCTTCTGTTTTCTTTGCATCCAGCCCTTGCGGAAGAACCTCCCGCAGACGGGAGGTGGGAACTTTCACCATTTCCTTCTGGTTAGCTTTTTCCTCCGACATAATGGCTTGAATGACCGCCGAGGTGAGCGTCCCCTCCCGGTCGGCCTTGTGCATCCGCCATGCCTGTGAATAGGACGGGGTGCAGTCGTTGATGGCACACTGTTCCAAAACCTCCCGCTGAATGGATTCGTCAAGGAATGACAGCTCCACACCGACGGACAGGGCGATTTCGCCTTTATGTGAGGTTAATGGAAGGTAAGAATGTGACATATGAATGATATTTGCTTATATATTGATGCCTTAAGGGCACTAACAAAGATATTGACACTGTTTCAGGGTGCTTCACTGCGAATCACCTGGCTCTATCATGGTCAGCGGTTAACGATTGTTACAATGCTACAGCTTATCCTTGCTGAGCGTCGGCTTTGCAAAGATAAACATCGCTTGACAAGGGCACACAGAGAAAAACAACTGAAAATGAGCTGCCAAGCCTTACACAATGCACCGCCTAACAGGACATAGGCGGTGTTTTTGTATGCAGACAGCGTTTTCTCTGTGTGCCGATATGGGCCAGCCGTGCGGCATGGCCTAAATTCTTGTCAAGGAGGTTATTCGTGTCATGGCAGAAGAAAACAAGCATCCCCCTACCACGGAGGAACAGGCTCCGCCTGAAATACCGGGAAAGGCCCCAAAAATGGAGCAGGCCGAAATCCCTGATGTGGGCGGCGGCCCTGCTCCGTCCGCAAAGGTGATTGACCTTTCCGCTGTGCGCTCCACGCCGGAAAAGGATGCTCCGACGGACATCCCCAAGGAGCCGGAAGCCCAGCCTGTTTCCGTCACCGAGTACAGCAAGCAGGAATGGGAAAAGCCCATGCCAGAGCCAGAGAAGCCCAAGCCCAAACGGGGCCGCCCTGCAAAAGCCGAAAAAGCTACGCCCACCGAGCCGGGGGTCAAGAAAGAGGTAAAAGTGGAAAAGCCCCGCCGAGGCCGTCCGCCCAAGACGGAAAAGACAGCCCCGGAGCAGACCAAGCCGCCCAAGGCTGGCAAGACCCATGCGGCCCCCGAAGAAAAGGCAGCGCCCCCGGCCCCGGAAGTGCCGCCTACGCCCCGTGACGCTACCCGCGCCGAAAAAGAGGAGATCGTCTACCTTGGCCTTTCCGACCTGCACCCGTTCAAGGATCACCCTTTCGGTGTCCGTGACGATGCGGAAATGAAATCTCTGGTGGAGAGCGTCCGCAACGGCGGCGTCAACCAGCCCGCGCTTGTGCGTCCCCGTGAGGGCGGCGGCTATGAGATCATCGCTGGCCACCGCCGCCAGATGGCCAGCCAGCTTGCCGGGTATCGCAATATGCCCTGTATCGTCCGCAATATGACGGATGACGAGGCCATTCTCGCTATGACGGATGACAACCTCCGTCAGCGTGAAACGATTTTGCCCAGCGAAAAGGCTATGTCCCTGAAAATGCAGTATGAGGCTATCAAGCATCAGGGAGCACGCGGCGACAGCGCCGAGGCCGGAAAGCTCTCTCCTGAAAGCGTGGGCCAGCGCAACGGCATGAGTGTGAAAACCGTTCAGCGGTATATCTGGCTCAATGATCTTGTGCCGGAATTGAAGCAGACGATGGATGACGGAAAGCTGTCTTTCACCCCGGCTGTGGAAATTTCCCGTGTGCGGCCCAAGCACCAGAAGTATATCGCCGTGTCCATTGAAGGCCAGCAGGCTTCGCCCTCCAAGGGTCAGGCAAAGCGGCTCCGTGAACTGGACAAGGAAAACAAGCTCTCCCCGGACGTGATCGACGGTATTTTGTGTGAAGAAAAGAAAAAGGAGGATCGTGACGTGATTATTACTGGCGCTGAACTGGAAAAGTTTTTTGGCAAGGAGGCCACGCCCCGGCAGATGAAAGACCAGATCATGACGCTGCTGGAGGACTGGAAAGAGCGGCAGCCGCCCGAGCTTGCCAAGCCCGACAAGAAAATGGATATGGAAAAGTAACGACCTCTGGCCACCATGACCAGAGGCTTTTTGCTGCCCCGATAGGATATGGCTCTTGCGGTTATATCCCCCGTCGCCGCCCGTAATCGAGCACAGGCGGGAGTGGGCTGTCAAGGGGGCTTCGCCCCGCCGTGTGCGGCGGCTTTGCCCTTGACCGCCCGCCCCCGC
>ERZ780040.123-NODE-123-length-18502-cov-8.37144_pt1 | contig 18502 bp, 15 predicted proteins | sample MGYA00511852_ERZ780040 | MGnify/ENA primary metagenome ERZ780040 (study PRJEB29588, sample SAMEA2150866) | human gut metagenome | biome: human gut; feature: human-associated habitat; material: faeces | place: Denmark | collected 2008/2010 ... | reverse complement strand
AGCAGGAACATCACCGTTCCATTTGGTTACGGCAGCAATAACATTTTTATCGTTGGAATATGTTATTACAACGGAGTCGCCCTCAACAATGTACGCACCCGAATTTGCCGAGGCACTTGTGATTCCGTCAATAAATGTTCCGTCTTCATTAAAAGTAAATCCGCCGCCTGAATAAGCAGAGCCGAAAAGATCTCTCAAAGAATATTCTTCAGAAGAATTTTCGTCTTTTGCATAGTACGGAATAAGAGTTGCACTGAATTTTGGCTTTTGCTTCTCTCCACTGATTGTCGGAACAACAATTTCACTGTCATTTGAAGATGTTTCGGCTGTGTATCCCTGTTCTGTCGGCTCTTGTGAAGCTTCACCCGATTTGGTTGCAGGCTGTGTGGTTTCGGATACAGAGTCGGAAACATTCTGTGTTGAGTTTGTATTACCGATGGTTGTTGAAGCAGCCACAGTCGGTACTGTTGTTGCCGAATTATTATTTTTACCCGAAAGATTCATAAACAGGATAACCGCACCTGCAATTACTGCAACAAGTACAACAACACAAATAATTATTATCAATGATTTTTTTGAACTTTTAACTGCGTGTTTACCGCTCATTTTGCGTTCTTCCTTTCTTCAGCCTCTTTTTTTAGCTTTAAAAGATAACTTCTTTTCATCATTTTTCCGTTATAGAAAATAAATTCATCACCGTCAGCCAATTCATCAATTTCAAGATCCGAATAATCTTCTGCAACAGGCTCTTCATCATCACGGAACTGACCTTTGCGTCTGTTCTCCATTTTCTTATCAATTGTCTTGCTCTTTGAATCCCTGTCAACAATCATTGAATACATATTCTTATAAACTGCAGAATTGATTATAAAAGATAAAATTGACGGAACAATGAACAATGCAAGAACAATTGTGAAAATGATGAGCAGTACCGGAGTAAAACTGCACATAAGCACCGTTGCGCAAACAAGGAATAAAATAAAAATTCCGAAAACTGCAAACAGATTGTGTTTAAGCTCACCGATTGTCATAAGTGCGCTGTTTTTGTAAATATCCTTCATCTTGATATCAAAAGTAACCGTCATAGGCGGAACATAGAAGAACATAAACAGAAAGAAAATTGCAATTAAAATACAAATAACAAGCGGAACATAAAACATTCCGTTCTTTGAACCGAGTCCGAGATAAAGCACAATTGAGTAGTAGCTGATAAAAACAGCGGCATACATCACAACGCCGTGTATAAGGAATCTGAGCAGATTTTCCTTTATTCCGCCGATGAAATTTGAGAAAACATCAACATTTTCTTCTCCCCTTACCATATGGGAAGTAACCTGAGTTACGCCGGCATAAAACGGAAAAAGCGGAATTATCGTAAGAAAATATATAAACATTGAATTAAGACCCGTAAGGGTATTAATCAAAAAGAAAATTCCGAATATTACGGCAAACGGCAATGCAAAAAGCACATTCGTTAGCAAAAGTCGTGGTAAATTGTGAAACAATGACGAGAAAAATCCTGTCAATGCTACAGCGTTCTTTTCCGATGCCATAGCGCCCTCCAAAATTAAAAATTGAACGCTCCCGAAAACAAGCACCACAAAGCCGTGTCCAGCAAGGTTGAACAAAAGGTCATTATGAGTGCCGAAACAGATCGGGAACAAAAATCAATCACCTCATTTTTCAAAGAATTTGTTTGATGAGAATGACCGATTAAGCTGAAAAACATCTGTTTTGAAATTTCAAAAGCATATGCCGACAGCTTTACAAGTGCCAGACAGAACAAAAATGTTCCCGGCAACACAACAAGCAGATAAAAACCCGCTCCTTTAAGTGAATATGTAATAATAAGATATGCCGCAGTAAGTCCTGTTCCAAAGCCTTTAAATGCTGAAACAAACGGCAAAAACGGTATTCCCCACGGTGCAAGTCCCAAGAGGAATACAACCGTGAGAAATATAAAATCAGATGCAAAGCAGGCACAAAATGTGCTGACGGCATTCTGACCGAGCCTTGCATCAAGATTTGTAGTAAACAGAAAATCAAGGGAATCAAGCATTTGCTTATCGGCTTTTGATGCATAAATTGAACCGAAAACAAGTCCGGTAAGAAAAGCCGAAACAAAGATAAGCACCACGGAATATCGCCTTATAAAAAATCTGACATCAGACGGTGAAATTCCCTTTGATCTGCGAAAAAGATAACGCTTTTTAAAAGAAAATACAATGCTTTTCATAAAATACATTCCTCTCATTGGTTGTCCGTTAAAATATATGAGGAATGTATTCATTTTATGTTAAGGCAAAATTATTTGCCAAGCTCCTCTGCCCTCTTTGTACAAGCGTCCATGCCGTCAAGAACAGCCTCATAGAAGCCGTGTTCTTTAAGCTTATCCATAGCGGCAATTGTTGTGCCTCCCTTTGAGCAAACCCTGTCTATGAGTGTTTCAACAGGCTCACCGCTGTCACGGAGCATTGCTGCCGAACCCTCAAGAGTTGCACAGACAAGGTTCATGGCCTTGTCATAGTCGATTCCGCAATTCTTTGCGTAATCAGCCATAGCCTTTGCAAAAAGATAAATATAAGCAGGGCTGCTGCCGTTTACCGCAATTATTTCATTCATATGGCTTTCGTCAATATATTCGCAAACACCGCTGCCTGCAAACATATTGTAAACGATTGTTTTGTCATCATCGCTGATATTCTCAGACGGACAAAGGGCTGTTGCACCCTTTTTGAGCAAGAGAGGCGTATTAGGCATAACCCTTACAACAGGGCAGTCACATTCAAGACCTTTTCTTACATATGCAATAGATATGCCTGCGGCAATTGATACTACGGTTTTGGCTGTTGTAATGCTGTTTTTGAGGGACTCAAGAACTTCGGGATAATTCTGCGGCTTGACTGCAAGAACAACAATTGAGCTGTTCTTTGCAATTTCATCGGCAGATGTCATTACATTTGCGCCCATATTTTTCATAGCGGCACACTTTTCTTCGCTTACATCAAAAACATTGATAAAATCAGCCTTGCCGTCGTTTTGTGCCATAAGACCTTTTATAATGGCTGTTGCCATATTGCCTGCGCCTATGAAACCTATTTTTTTCATTTTAAGACCTTCTTTGCAAAAATTAATATCAGATACCGAAACTCGGGTTTGAGTAACATGAGAAATGGAAGTTGTGATAATTGTGCTGACCGTCACGGTCATAATCGCCGTAGAGGAAGGTTTCCGCCTCGTCAACTCTTCTGTACAAAAGTCCCCAATAGCAAGAACCTGCCGCATGGTGGTACTGCAAAAGTGCATCAATGAGGTTCTGCTTATTGACATTATTCAAATCTCTTGAACCGCCCGAAGCAGAAACATAATCCTTGTGGATATATCCTGTTGTGCCGTTTGAAAGCTTAACTTTATACCAGTTTGTGTTATAACGCTTGCCGTCAACAAATTTAAGTTTTGTTCCGTAGTTCATACGGGTAACAACGGAGTAGTTAGTTCCTGCACCTCTTCTGAGGTTTACATCTGAACCTGTAACCGTACCCGAAGCGCCTGCTTTGATAGTACCGCTTGAACCTGTGTTCAAGAGAACAGACTGGAGTTCGGAGTCATTGTAGAACACACCGCTGCCTACATTGTATGCAAAGCACACAAGTGCGTCAAACTGTTGCTGATTGAACTTTATGCCGTTGTTTACAAGGTAGGAATTTGTTGTGGTGGTATATCCGCCCTTGTTCACGGTCTGGCAAAGATAAGCATATGCCTGATTTGAAGTTATGTTGTTGTAGAACTGTTCGCCTGAAATTACAACCTTACCGTAACCGAGTGTAGGATCGGTTGTAATGCTGTCTGCTGTGACTTTTGAGAGAAATCCCTCATAGTTTGCAATAAGCTTGATTACCTCATCACTCGCTCTGCGCTCGGCACAGGCTGTGGTGGTTTTATTGGTTGTTGAGGTTACAAACACCTCGCCCTCACCGCCGCCTGCCGTGGTGTAATACTTTGATTCGGTTTTAAATTTAGAATATGCTTTTACAGACCATTTGCCTGATTTTGAAAGCTTTTGTGTACCTGTCCAGATATAGGAGTTACCGTCTTTAACCTTATTTTTTGCAGTGACCTTATAAGAGGTTGAGCCGTTTGTAACTACAAAATACACGCCTACCCTGCCTGTGTCGGTAATAGCCTTAAAGCTTACATTTGAATTAAGCGGAGCGGAGTTTGGTGACGCATAGCAGAAACGCACACTTTCCCTCGGCATAACATGGATAAGACAGGTTGCCGCACCGTATGATGTTGAGGCTGTGATTGTTACATAGCCCTTGCCTACCGTGTCAACTACACCGTTCTTAACTGTTGCGATTTTCGTATTTGAACTTGACCATGTGACGCCTCTTGTGCTTGATTTCAAAAGCATTGACTTCTGCCACGGAAGATTTACATTGCTGTTGGATATATTTACCGATGAGCCGGATTTTACGGTAATTTTGCAGGTTGCAGAACGCGAACCGCTTTTCGCAGTAATTGTTGCAGAGCCTGCTTTCTTGGCTGTTACAATACCACGAGAGTCAACGGTTGCAACTCCTGTATTTGAGCTTGACCATGAAACACTTCCGGACGCTGTTGCAGTAATTGCAAATCTGTTGCCTGTGAAAATTGATTTGCTTGATACGGAAAGCTTAACAGATGAACCTGTTGACGGTTTTGCGGTTGTAGGCTGAGTCGTTGTAGGCTGTGTCTGACCGTTCATCTTAACATAGTCTTTCTTTACATAGCCTGTTTTTGAATTTGATGTAAGCTTAATATTATACCAATCATTGTTATAAAGCTTTGTGCTTACAAAAGTAACCTTTGTATTCAATCGCATACACTCAACAACCGAATAGCTTGTACCGGCACCGCTTCTGAGATTTACATAATCGTCTGTTATATAACCGCTTACAGTTGACGCTGACGCAGTCGGCTGAGTTACAGGTTTGGTTGCCTTTGTTGTAGGTTGTGTTGCCTTCGTTGCAGGTTGGGTTGAACTGTTCATTTTTACATAGTCTTTTTTTATGTAACCTGTTTTAGCAGTTGAAGTAACCTTAACCTTATACCAGGCGGAGTTGTAGAGTGAAGTGCTTACAAAAGTAAGCTTAGTGTTCTTTCTAAGGCAACCAACAACAGAATAATTTGTGCCTGCTCCGCTTCTGAGATTTACATAATCGTCAGAAACATAACCTGTTACGCTTGATGCCGTTGCCGAAGAACTTACGGCAACATATTCCTTTGTAACATAGCCTGTCTTTGAATTTGATTTAAGCTTGATTTTGTACCACTTTGAGTTATAGAGCTTTCCGTTAACAAAAGTAAATTTTGTGTTCTTTGCCATACAGGTTATAACCGAATAATTCGTGCCTGCACCGCTTCTCAGATTTACATACGACGCATTTATATAGCCTGATGCGCCTGCTGATACGCTTGCGGAAACCTCCTCGGTTGATTGAGCCGCATTAGCCGAAAATGCAGTTATTGCAACAGCACCTACCGATACTGCCATAAGAACCACAAGGACTATGCAGACTATACGGACAAACAATTTTTGCTTTTTCATTTAGGTCCACCTTCTCAAAACTTCTTTGAATTATAATTACTTGTGAAAATTACCGAATATTTTCCCTCTTAATCTGCGAACATACTGCATAACAAATACGGTAATTGCATAATCATAGAGCAAAAAGAAAATATTTCCGGCAATCAAAAATGCCCACGGAACATAAAAACCGAAAACGGTAAATTCATCTGTCGGAATTGACAACAGCCATGTTGCGACAAAGAACGAACCGATGGCGGCAACATTAAATACCGCAAACTTGAGTATGTATTGAACTGCCCTGTTTTTGATTTTAAATTCAAAAGCGCCCTTTAAAATCGGATAATAGCCAAAGAGTGCGATGAAATATATAACAGCCTCTTTATCGCCGGCAAGGAGCGTTGAAAGCACGGCAGTTACACAAAACACACCGATTGCCCATCCATAACCGTATTCAACAACTATGCAGGAAATGAGAATTCCTGCAAGACAGGGCAAAGCGTATGTTCCGATTGGAACGAGAGATGTCATCATCATAAAAACGAGTGAGAGCGCCGCAATAATTCCGCAAACCGCAATACGCATTGTCCCCTTTTTGATACCGTTTTTCTTCATATTAACATCCCATTCTGCAACAATCACACAAGCAGTTTGCACACATCATTCCTGCACAAACATCGCAGAAGGATGAGCCTGTTGCGTTAGGATTTGTTTGAGTATAACCACCGTAGTTGTATGCTCTCTGGCTCTGCATATTGTTAAGAGCGGCTCGGTATTCCGTGTTGTTGGGGTCCATATTGCACGCAGTTGTGAAATATGAAAAAGCCTGTTCAGACCAACCTCTGCGGTATGCAATCATGCCCTTGAGATAATGCCATTCGGCGGTTCTCATTGACTGTGCTGTGTTTTCAAGAATCTGATCGGCCTGATCAAGAAGTCCTCTCTGAATGTAAATTCTTACATTGTAGAACTGTGAGCTTGAAGAATTTGCGTTATATGACGAACTGCCTGTTGAGCCTGTACCCTTACCCTTCTGACGCATCTGATTAATCATATCGTATGCCTCATTAATTTCCTTCATTTTCTGCTCCGCAACATCCGCAAGAGGGCTGTCGGTGTAGTTATCGGGATGATATTTTTTAGCAAGGTTTCTGTACGCTGCTTTTACTTCTTCATCGGTAGCTGTTTCAGACACACCGAGAACCTCATAAGGATTATTCATTATTGACCTCCGTATCAAGTTTGCTTGTTACTCTGTTTTGTGATGCAGGAAATCCCAAAAGCATCATATTATCTAAAATTCCCTTAAAATCGGTAAAGTTCAAAAGATTGTAGGCATCATATGCCCTTGCAAGCGATTGATTAAGCACCGCTTTTATAAAATCCGATGATTTTACCTCACCTGTTTTCTTGTTTACAAACGGATTAAATCCGTTTGATTTGATATCTTTTTCTATATCATCTGCGGCATCGACAAGATAAATCCACCTGCCGATATGATAGCCGAATTCATAGAGAACTCTTTTTTGAATTTCATCATGAGCCTCAGACGACAATACAGCAGCGAGCATTAATGCCGTTGGATGAGCCGACATATCTACAGACGGCTTTTCCGAATGTTCAGCATCATACTGCATCTTCATCATATCAGAAACCGCTTTGTCCATAACGGGATACTTATCTGCCGCCTTTTTCCTCTGATGAGAAAAGAAAGGCTTTATGATTCTGCACAACAGCTTTTTAAAAAATCCGCTGTCCTGAATATCATCAATGATTTTATAATAAACCGATATCATTGAAAATGCGGCAGCCTTTCTGTATGCGTCACCGGAATCTGTTGCAAACTTGCATTTTTTAAGAGGATTACAGGTGCATCTGCCGTCTTTAAAGCCTTTGCATGAACGGTTAAGCGACATTAAAAGCATTGCATAAAATGTGCAGTCATAGCTTAGCGTAAATCTTGTAAACACGGAGTAATCCTTACCCATTTGCCTGCAAAGACCGCAATACACAGCCTTATAAGCTTCGGATTCACGAACAAGCAGTTCGCTCTTTTGAATCTGCAAATAACCAAACACGGATTTTCTCCTTTATACAATAATACATGGTATATTGTACAACAAAACAGAGTTAAAAGCAACAGAATAACGGTATATTCTTTGGATAATCAGCCAAAATGAGCTTATTAACGGGAAATGTTGCAAAAATTTTCTTCTCATATTATAATCATAGTGCAGATGTTCTCTTCTGTTAAGAATTGAATGTCAAAAATTATTTGCAAAACTAAAAAGGAATTTGCATATTATGAATGTTTACGATTTTGACAAAACGATTTACTACGGGGACTCAACAGCCGACTTCTATTTATTCTGCCTTAAAAGGCATAAAAAAATACTCACTCTTGCCCCATCGCTTTTGGGAGCATTTTTAAAATTCTATGTATTCAAAAAAGGTACAAAAACTGATTTTAAAGAAAAAATGTACAGATTTCTTACCTATTGCGATACTGAAAAGGATGTAAATGATTTCTGGAAGGAATACATAGGAAATATAAAACCGTTTTACCTTGAACAAAAGAAAGATGATGATGTAATTATTTCGGCGTCACCCGAATTTTTGCTGAAACCCGTTTGCAAAAGGCTCAAAATAAAAAACCTTATGGCGTCAAAGGTAGATATGCACAGCGGAAAATATTCGGGTGTAAACTGTCACGGCAAGGAAAAGGTAAAACGATTTTATGAGGCTTTTCCTGACGGAAAAATTGACAATTTTTATTCGGACAGTTACAGTGATTCGCCGCTTGCGGAGATTGCAGAAAAAGCTTTTATGGTTGACGGCGACAAGGTTGAAGGTTGGATATTCTTTAAATAATTTTTACGGAGCAGAAATCTGTTCCGTATTTTTATTTTTTCGGGTTGCCAAAACATTGAGCCGTGTTTGTTTGTGTCCGACAAGCGTTTCAACGGTTTTACCCGTTCAAACAGAAAAATTGCTATATGTCAAACTTCCGTCCTCGCCAATACGGCTTGTTCATCGTCATACTTTCATCAACGCTCTCCCTAAAAACAGTTGTTTTCTTCTATCCACTTTTATTTTTACGGTTACTCTCTCCCCGTCATATTCACTAATACAAATTGATATAACGGTAACTTGCGAGTGACGGTGATTGCTATATGTCAAACTTCCGTCCTCGCCAATGCGGCTTGTTCATCGTCATACTTTCATCAACGCTCTCCCTAAAAACAGTCCACGGGGTATTAGAGATAAAGAAGGTCTTATGTAAAACAGTCGGAATGATTGATTTTGTAGGATATAATCAAGATTAACGGAGGTTTTACAAAATGAAAAACATTATTTCAGAATTGTTCTATGGGAATATTGATCCACAAACTCGCAGTTACCAAAAAGGCAGTTATATTCAAAAATATATGACTATTCTTGCTAACGCAGAGGAAGTCTTAACGAAAAGCCTGTCAGGAGATGATAAGAAAACTTTTTTGTCATATGCAAATGCTTCAAATATCGTTTTAGGGGAATCGGAATTAGATAGTTTTATTGTTGGCTTTCGTTTGGGTGCTCAGTTTACTTACGATACCTTTGTTAGCAACACAGCTTCCTTTACTGATTTCTTGAAGGAGGAAGCAGAATGAATACAAAGTATCACGTCTATCTAAATTATGAAGAAAGGCGATTAGTGATTAAAAGCCTAAATGATTTGAGGAATAGACTAATATCCGAAGGTAAATACACCGACCTCATTGATGAAGTTTTGGTTAAGGTGGCTAACGCTAAAATCGAGAAAATGAAGGTTGTCAGCAAAAGCTCGTAAACGGTATATTTGCGGATTTTGAGGTTGGTAATGATGATACCTTAACCCATTAAGTTCAACACTCTAAGAATCGCATAAATACTGGCAATTTACATCGAACTTTGTACACACTTTTTCGACCACTATGGAGGAATTAATTATGACAAATAAGATTACATATACACAGCAAGGTGATTACCTTTTACCCGACCTGAAATTGCCCGAACAGCCAAAGGTTAAAATTGGCATTTGGGGCAAGCGGCATTTGAAATATATCAAACATCATCATCCCATCTTATATACAAACCTGCTGACGAGTTGCAAGCTCACAGCCTACCTCGCCGATATTGACGAACAGGCAGAGGATATGTTCTTTCGGTTAGTAAAGCAGCTTGCCGAAAAGGAAGGTATAACCGACCAACTCAAAGCAGATAATCAAATGCTGTGGGTAAAGAGAATGAATAATATACGCAACCGTGCAGAAGAAATTGTCAATAATGAATTGATACTTGTTTAATCAACGGGAGAAGATGATTAATTTCATCTTCTCCCGTTCCAGTTTGTTTGCTAGAATTCGCAAAAATGGATTCCTTTTTGTTTTAGTTTGTTATACATATTCAAGTTTTGGTGAATTGTAAGTTTTTCTTTGAATTCATCTTCGGTTATTATGTTTTCAGAAAACAATTCATAATTCAATATCCAAGAAGTCGAGGATGATTTCATTGTTTGCTTTAAATCCTGAGATATGAATCCTTTTCTTAATAGCATTACTTGAGCTAATTCATTTTTGCTTGAACATATCCGAATTATTATATCATCATCTCTTTCGATTCCCTCAATTTCAATTAATAGGTACAATAACCAAATTACTTCTAAATCATTTATTTGCTGCAAACTGCGTAGAAGTATTTTTTTAATTAACGTAATATCTTTATCATTAATACAAAAGTTTTCGGATTTCTTCTCAATTAAAATCTGACAAGCTTTAATTAAAGAGCGTTTATTGTTCTGTAATATAGTTAACAGATATGCCTTGTATAATTCTGAATTTGATATATCAATGGGATTTTTTTCTAAAGATTTTAACAAAAATCTTATTGCTCCCTTTGTTCCCTTGTTTTCTAATGTAAAAAAGCTGTTAAACATATCCATTAGATGTTCATTATCAAATTCATCAATGTGTAGATCAGTAAATAGTTTATTAAGATTCTTATTAATATAATATGGGAATTTTTCTTCTCTTGTTTTCTCGTTATTAATAGTTAGGTTATATTTTCTAAGAATCAAATCAATTTTGCTTTTTGTCGTTTCAGTATTATCATCAAAAACAAAGATTTCATAATCATCAACATATCTGACAAACCGGATGTTTTCAGATTTTATTTCTTTATCTATTCTTGTAAGCAGCGCTTCTGATATCAATCGAGAAACAAAAGGACCTGCTAATAATCCATTTGTTTGATTTAAATTCATTCTACGAACTAATTTATCAAGTTTGGAGTATTTTTCATATGTTGGACTTAAATTTTCGCCTTTTTGGCTTTGACGATATTCTGATTCAGCTGATTCATATCCCATAATTATAGTAGGAATTAAATGTGTATAAATGGCACCATAAAAATTTGATATATCTAATTTTAGAATCAGTTTTGCTCCAGTTGCCTTTATTATTTTTTTTGATATGTTTTCTATGTAGTCAGAACATATTTCAAAAGATTCCTCTAATACTTCCTCTGTTTGTCCATATGATTGTTCAAATCTATAAATTTGACCTTGTTGATTAATAACTGGAGAAAAAGAATAATCCTCACTTTTTGTAAAATCTATCAATTCTTTCAGCAAATTATTATTCCACATATATTCGTGTAATACAAGATATGATCCTAATTCAGGAATATAAATATTTCTTCTGGAATCAGCCTGATCATATTTGCTCATTGTAAAACAATATGGTTGTATTATATCACAGTTTTCGGGTGGAACATAATTTAAAACCTTTTTATCCAAGAAAAAACATGGCGGAAGATATTCAGAAAAAAAGCCCTGCGTTGCTATCTGTTTATAACTTTCTCTATTGAATGGCATATTTTTTACCTTTCTAAATCATCAGCTTATCCAACTGTTCCCGAATCTCATCAAACCCGCAATTCAAATCCAGCGTTTTCACGCTGATTTGGTTGCCGCTCATTTGATAGGTGTTGTCGGGGACAATTTGTTCGTCTGTTTTGGCGTAAAGCAACATTCCCGAAACTGTAACTTGCCTGTCTTTCAGCTCTTCCTGCTTGTTTTTAACATAGGTAAAAATCTGATACAGGTTTGCCGAATGTACTGTCGCCTTATTAAACCGCTGTTGTGTGGTATGGGCGTAGTATTTTGCGTCGATGATCAGAATAGTATCGTCTTTTTCAAGCACGATATCCGACTTCATAACCGGCAGCATATCGCTGAAATCATCGTCGAGCTGCCACGGGATTTGCGGTGCGCCGACGGTCAGTTCCGGATGTTCCTTGCGGAAATATTCCAGAATAAACTTCTCATACAAGCGGTGCATACGCTGTTCATCGAGGAAATCCATCAGCTTGGTTGTGCCGTCCGACTGTGTTTGCAGCAAGCCCTTCAAAACCAAATAGCAAACCGAAACCAGCATACGGTACGTCTGATTATTGCGGTCATAGCGCAGATTCCAGTTGATACTGTAAATCGGCAGCGGCTCAACATTGCCCAAGAACACCAACAGCTTTTTCATTTCCTTTTTGCGGCTCTTGTCAACGTCCGCCACCATCAGGCGCAGAATTGTCGTCTTGATGATACGATTCATATAGGCGTTTTCGGAAAACTCGTCGTAGGAGCACACAACCTGCCGCTTGATAATGGAATTTGTTTTCAGCGTTTCCGAAATTTCCATTTTACCACGCAGCGCCGTCAGCGGTTCACGCTTCGGGATATAATCCTTCATCAGACCACGCTTGAGCTGCTTTGACAAGCCTTTAATCAGTATTGCGGCGCATAAATCCGCCACATTCTCAAAATGCTCTGTCGCCACACTTTTATATCCTTGCTCGTTCAGCACTTGAAATGCGTAGGAGAGCATATAGTAGATATTTTGAATCGGAATCACTTGACAGCACTCCTCAAACGGTCAGTCCATTCTTTTACTTTTGAAGGCTCGTCAAACCAATACTCTTTGAGCAAGGGGATAATTTCAAACTCCACAATATCGGTCAGCGTGTTCTCCTTAATCTCCTCAATATCGCAGAAATAGCTGTGACCGATACAGAAGCCCTCACCGAGAGATTCGTCGTCGGCAATCTTCTGATTCAGGCTGATAACGCAGTCAATTAGTTTGTTGAATTTATCATTTTCTAATCCGTACTGATATTCTCTAAAGCCCTCGGATTCAAACGCAGGCTTCATTTCATAGAACGCAAAACGCCTGCGGAGCGCATAGTCAATCATCGCCAAGCTTCTGTCAGCTGTGTTCATCATACCGATAATGTAGACGTTTTTCGGAACGGAAAACTTGTCCGAAGAGTAGAGCAACTGAATATCATTACCTCGCTTATCGGCTTCAATCAGCATAAACAGCTCGCCGAAAATCTTACTGAGATTGCCACGATTGATTTCATCAATGATAAAGAAATACTCGTTTTCTTTATCATCGGACGCTTTCTTGCAGAAGTTGTAAAATGCGCCCTTCTTAATTTCAAAATTCATTCTTGTGCTTGACGGACGGAAGCCCTCGACAAAATCCTCATAGGAATAACTTTGATGGAATTGAACAAGCTGCACACGTTCGGGATCCTTAACGCCCATCATTGAATAGGCAAGACGCTTTGCGGCGTAGGTTTTACCGACACCCGGAGCACCCTGCAAAATGACGTTCAATTTCTTACGGAGCAGTCCTTCTAACGTGTCATATTGTTTTTCACTGATATATACGTCTGCAAGAAAGTTCTCTTTGGTATAGGTGTTCAGCGGTTCTTCCTCGACGTCAATATCATCGTCATCATCTTCTGTATCAAACATTGCATTGAGCTTTTCAACGTATTCTGTATATTGGGTAATATCGGTCAGCGTTTTCATAACTGCCTTACCGGGATGTTCCCATTCACCGATGTCTGTCCACTTTACTTTACGGGTGTTATTATACTCATCTTTGCTACTGTCATCATATATATAACCGGACTCAACAACGCCACGACCGATTATTTTATACATACCTTGCTTAGCAAAAACAATATCGCCCGGTTTCATCTCATTGGCAAACTGCCAAGTAGCAAGAGTTGCATTGCGATAAGTCTTATTGTCGCCGTAGGTGTCCTGCATAGCAGCCTTCATTTCTGATTTTGAAGCGAAGCGTGTCAAATCACCGATTTCACCCCAACCGATGAGCATAATTCCTTTCTCAGTACATTCACTCCACTTTGAAGCATTATTGCCGGGCGAGTAAATCCAATAGCGCTTTGTGTTTACATCTTCGTCAGCAAGAGCTGAGCCTTTATCTTCTTTATCTTGCTGGTTTTCTTTAACAATCGTCTTGAAAATCTCTGACGCTAATTCGTCTGTCATATCAACAGTCCAGCCATTTTCGGTGAGTTTCCAAACACCACGAGTGCTGTTGTCCAAATAACCGCCTCTGACAAGGTACTGCCTTGCCCAAGCAACGTCATTGTTGAATTCAGGCGTTTGCGTCTTACCGACAACTGCGCTTGTTTCTTCCTCGGTCAGCTTTTCGTTTTCTATAATTTTATTTCGTGCTTCTTTCGGAGTAGCCGAACCGCCTAAATCTTTGAGCGCCTGCAAAAGAGGCTTGAACCAACGCAGGAACTTTGCGCCGGAATTAGCATCGCTTTTCTCGGAAAGTTTCTCATATTCATCATCTTGCTTAGATACACTCCACGCACTGCAAGAAAAATCTGCCAATGATTTATAGGAACATTTGTCAGATTGAATATAAGCAATGCAATCATCACAAAGTTTTAAGTATATCTCTGCTTTCGGTGTATCACGCAGATTTTTTACTGTGGCTGTAATTGACTCAGGTAAGCTGTCATTGTTCTTTATAAACCACCTATTGCGTGAATCTAAATTTATAAATCTGTTGGGACGAATCCAGTATAAGCCCATTGACAAATTCCATTTTACGCCTTTTTGTTTCCTAACTGTATTAAAAGCAGAAATAAACTCTTGTCTGTTTTCTTCTGTATCGTTTTTTGACAGAGTAAGCGCTAATTCAAAAATTGACCAGAGGTTTTGTATATCTGATTCTCCTCTGTTATCTACAAAATAGAAAAAAGTAGATTTTAGTGGACTTAACACAGGAATTCCGTCAAAAGACATAGGAACATCAGCTTTTATGTCAAACAATTCCTTGAATTCAGTAATAAGTTTTATTCTGTTCTTTTCAGTTAGTTGTTTATTAAATAATCCAAAAACTGTAAAAGGATCAATATCAACAAGGATATTATTTCCGCCTTTATCTCTATCAATAGTCGGCAGTTTTATCCCTGTAACCTCATAAACCTGCTTTATTTTTTCAATCAGCTCCTGCCGATTGTCCTTATATGCAAGTAGCTTATCTGCAAACTCCTCATAAAATGATATCCAATCAAATTGATTCTTAGCGCTCATACTATCGCCCCTTGATGATTGATAATTTTATCATATCATATAATAAAACAAATTAACAGACATAAAAACGAAAAAGATAATTTTTTATAGGTCTTATGTGTCCCTAACAAACGTGTTTTTCTCGGTAGGAGTAAAAACGCACTGCTTGTTTAGACGTGACATCTTAAATACACTAACATTTGTCGAACGAATTTTCTAAATTTGCTTGACAACCAAACGAATGTTCGTTATAATAATTACTGTACACAAAACTGTTCGCAGATTGTGTGCGACAACTGAATAGTGATGAACTTATGAGTGTAAAGAGCTGGCGAGCGCAGGAGCATCACCTGCGGGCAGCGCAAAGCCAAAGATGCGCTATAGGGTACCGGTACGCTGACAGAAGTGCCGGCTCCGTTCTGTTTTTAGTCATTTGAGTTTAGCTTATTTTAGTGAACGGCAGTACAAATAAGCGCTTTAATTTTTCAAAAGTTTAATCAAAAAATTTAAAGTCAAGTTACATGAGGCTTCTCAACCAAGGGGGTAGTTTACCCTTTTGAAGTTGAGAGAAGTGCCTTGCGTGACTTGGCTTTTTGTCGTGTCAAAATACAACTGAATGACCGTCCGAATGGAATATGATATTGCGATGACCGTAAGCGAGCGATACGACGCTCCGGTGAAAATCCGGCGCAGGAACGACATTCGGGTAAAGCGGCAAACTTACAACAAAACAGTCACTTTTTACAGTGACAGAAAGGAGAAACAATGACTAAAGGTGAACAAATTGTTGCGCTGGCAATGGAGAAAGTCAGTCGTGAAGGCTATCCGAAGCTGACCGAAGATCATCCTTTTTTCGGAAGGTTAAGAGCGTTTATGGTTGACAAGCATTACTGGATGGGCACAGCTACAGATTTACTTACCGAAATGAACGACACCGTTACGCCGACTAATACGGTAACAAAACTGCTCAACAAATATTGGTATCGGTTGAGAAAACGTGACGGTATCGGCATCAATTTTCGGCGTACTAACCGAAGAAGAATCATCGAAATCTATAATCACAGACAACCATAGTGACAGTTTAGGGTGACAGATATGTTGACAGTTTTTCAGAACACTGCATAACAATGTTGAATCTAAGCAAGCATACTGTTTGTAACCACAAACAGTGCTTGCTGAAACTACCGTGTATTATCTCAGCAAGCAGACCGTTCGTATCCACAAACGGTTGTTGCTGAGAAATCGCCTCGGAATTTCAGCACTTGTTAGGGACACCCTAAGACCTGTTTTCGAAAATCTTAACTACGAAAGGAAGGTGACAGATTATGTACTATGTTGATGACAAAGGCAAAGTCCTTGATATTCAAACGCCGCTTACCGAAGCACTCAACGCAGTCATTGAGGATTACTTCGATATGCTCAGTAAGATGACAGCGGAGCAACGGCTAAACTATTTTAAGTATGAACAGTTCGTTGAACCGTTACGATACACACAGGACATTGACAACACAACCTATGTTGTGCGAACGCACTTCAATCAGAACGCTGACAAAACAATCTTGAAGAAGATTGAAAAGATAGTAGAGAAAGATTCAATTTAGTGCTTTAAAGTATTGAATTTAGCAGCCGGATATGTTATAATAAAACTATACTACAAATACATATCCGACTGTGGAAAGGAGCAAAATGAGTAAACAGTCAGATAAAGACAAAATCACAGCTCTGTACTGCCGACTATCCCGTGATGACGAGAACGAAGGCGTATCGGGCTCAATCAAAAATCAAGCAGAAATTTTACAACAATACGCTGCCGAAAACAGTTTCAAAAATACTCGCCTTTTCATAGACGACGGTTTCTCCGGTACAACCTTTAACCGTCCTGCCTTCAACGAAATTATGAAGCTCGGCGAGGAAGGAAAAATCGCAACACTGATTGTCAAAGACCATTCCCGTCTCGGACGTAACCGATTGGTAGTCGGTTCCTTGTTGGAAGAAGAATTTGACCGTATGGGCATTCGCTATATTGCCATTATGGACAATATCGACACCAAAAACGGAATCAGCGATCTTGTACCTATGCAGGACTGGTTTAACGAGTGGCACGCAAAGAATACCAGTGACAAGGTGCGCAAGGTATTCAAGAGCAAAGGCGAATCGGGCAAGCCATTGACAAGCAATCCGCCTTTTGGATATATGAAAAGTCCTGATGACAAGTATCAATGGATAATCGACGAGCCTGCGGCTGAAATCGTCAAGCGTATATTTAAGATGTGCGTATCCGGAATGGGACCGTCACAAATTGCCAACAAGCTAAGCGCAGAGAAAGTTCCAACACCAACGGAATACTGGATTAGCGTAGGCAGAAAGTGCGGTAAGCCGCCGTCCGTTCCGTTTCACTGGTGTCCAGCTATGATAGCGAACATCTTGAAGCGACAAGAGTATTGCGGTGATACTGTCAACTTTCGCAGCACAACCAAATCCTTTAAGAACAAGAAGCGTGTTGACCGTCCTGAAAGCGAATGGATAATCTTCGAGAACACCCATCCCGCCATTGTTGACCGTGACACATTCAAACTTGTTCAGAAAATCCGAGAAGGCAGGCACCGTCAAACACGGACGGGCAAAGTCAGTATCTTTTCGGGATTGGTGTTCTGTGAGGATTGCGGACAGAAGATGTACTACCAATCAGGCAAGAAGGACCGGCGAGATCCACCGCACTTTATGTGTTCAAGCTATTCCAAGAATCCCGACACCTGTACCTCACACTATATCGGCGAGAGAACGCTGACAAACCTTGTTCTTGAAAGTATGCGGCGAGTGTTTCTGAACATTCAGGCTTTTGAAAAGGAATTTGTCCGCAAACAGGTTGAGAGCTACGGCTCTGACAAAAAGAAAGAGCTGACAGCAAAACGCCGAGAGTTTGAAAAGGCAAAGAAACGTATCGCTGAAATTGATAAGCTGATACAGCGAATCTATGAGGACAACGTTATCGGTAAACTGAGCGACGAGCGATTCGCAACCTTGAGCAACACATACGAAACCGAGCAGAAGGAATTAAAAGAAAAGCTCCCCGAAATGGAGAGCTATCTTGAAGCCGAAACAGATAAGACGGTTAATCTGCAAAAATTTGTTCAAAAAGTAAAGGCAATCACCGAGCCAACCGAGTTGACAGGTGAGCTTGTTCACGAATTCATCGACAAGATTGTTGTATCAGCCGCCCGCTATCTTGACGGCAAGCGGTATCAGATTATCGACATTTATTACAACGGTGTTGGTATCATCAAACCGCTTAACCCCGAAGATATGGAAGCAGGCTTCCAACGCCATATGGCAGAAATGCAACAGAAACAGAAGAAAACAGCATAAAACCTGAAATATCAAAGTCCGGTAGGATACCTTCTTTATGTAGTGTGTCCCACCGGACTGTTTTCTTAACGGTCGCCTTCAAGTCCCGTCACAGCGCTTGACGGTAAAAATAAAAAGCAGTCAACACAAATGTGTCAACTGCTTTTTAT
>ERZ780040.109-NODE-109-length-19888-cov-12.7001_pt1 | contig 19888 bp, 18 predicted proteins | sample MGYA00511852_ERZ780040 | MGnify/ENA primary metagenome ERZ780040 (study PRJEB29588, sample SAMEA2150866) | human gut metagenome | biome: human gut; feature: human-associated habitat; material: faeces | place: Denmark | collected 2008/2010 ... | reverse complement strand
GGGGGCCATCGAGGTGCGTTAAAGGCGGCGCCCCTTTTTGACACGCTGAAAAAGCCGGACGCGGATGCGTCCGGCTTTTTGATACACAGCCTTTTGAGGATACGTCTTTTCGGCAGCTTGCCTTCGCTTACTTGCCCATGGGGGCGCCGCAGTGGGGGCAGAAGTTGCTGTCGGACACGGTGCCGCAGACGGAGCAGGTCTTGGCGTCGTCGGATTTCTCCACAGGCTCGGCCTCCTGGGCGGTCTCTTTCTTCTTGGAGGCCTCCAGATGGGCGATCTTCTCCTTGGAGGCGTTGACGGCGGCCACCACATCCTTCACGGCATCGGGCACCTCGCCCTGGAACTCGGAGACAAACCACTCGCCGATGGCGCGATAGTTCTTCTCGATCTCACGCTGCTCGGAGAGAATCTCCATGTTCATCTTGGCGGTGTCGATGGCGGCTTTGGCCATTTCGGTGGCGGTTCCGGCCAGGTCCTTGGCCTTCTCGGCAGCGGCGCCGGCTACCTGCTGCGCCTTTTTGGTCAGGTCTTCAGAAAACGGCATAGCAATGATCTCCTTTCAGAATCTGATTAATCATGATAAGTATACACCAACGTGGTAGGTTTGTCAATGCTCAATCCAGTCGGATGCGCGGGACACGGCCCGCTTCCACAGGCGGTAGTCCCGGTCGCAGTCCGCCTGGGGCCGCGTGGGCAGGAACACCCGCTGGCTCCGGCGCAGGCGGGTCAGCTCCTCCAGGCCGCTCCACACGCCGCAGCTGAGCCCCGCCAGAGCCGCCGCACCGAAGGCGGTGGTCTCCACCATCTCCGGCCGGTCCACGGGGATGCGCAGCAGGTCCGCCTGCAGCTGCATGAGGATATCCGACACGCTGGCCCCGCCGTCCACCCGCAGGGCGGTGATGTCGCAGCCGGCGTCCTGGCGCATGGCCAGCATCAGGTCCGTCACCTGATAGGCGATGCACTCCAGCACCGCCCGGGCCACATGGGCCCGGCCCGTGCCCCGGGTGATGCCCAGGATGGCCCCCCGGGCGTACATGTCCCAATAGGGCGCGCCCAGGCCGGTGAAGGCCGGCACCACCACCACGCCGCCGGAATCCGGCACGGACTCCGCCAGGCGGTCGCACTCCGGGGCAGAGTCGATGAGGTGCAGCTCGTCCCGAAGCCACTGAATGGTGCTGCCGCCGTTGAAAACGCTGCCCTCCAGGGCATAGGCCGTGCGTCCCTCCACCTGCCAGGCAACGGACGTCACCAGGCCCGCCCGGCTGCGGACGGGCTTTTCGCCCACGTTCATCAGGGTGAAGCAGCCGGTGCCGTATGTATTCTTGGCCTCGCCGGGGCGGAAGCAGGTCTGGCCGAACAGGGCGGCCTGCTGATCCCCCGCCGCGCCGCACACCGGCGTGCCCGCCAGCTTCTCCAAGCCGGGAATGCCCTTTTTCACCAGGCCGTACACCTGACTATTGGACACAGGCAGGGGCAGAATAGACATAGGGACGCCCAACAGCTCGCACAGCTCCGCATCCCAGCACAGGCGGTGGATATCAAAGAGCATGGTGCGGGAGGCGTTGGAATAGTCCGTCACATGGGAGCCGGTCAGCTGCCAGATGAGCCACGTTTCCACCGTGCCGAACAGCAGGTCCCCCCGGTCCGCCTTTTCCCGGGCACCGGGGACGTTATCCAGCACCCAGCGGATCTTGGTGGCGGAGAAGTAGGCGTCGATCAGCAGGCCGGTGGCGGACTGGATGCGCTCCTCCAGCCCCTGGCGCTTCAGCTCCTCGCACAGCTCCGCCGTGCGGCGGCACTGCCACACGATGGCGTTGTACACGGGCCTGCCGGTGGTCTTGTCCCAGAGAATGGTGGTCTCCCGCTGGTTGGTGACGCCGATGCCGGCAATGTCCGCCTCCAGGCCCTCCGCCGCCTGGGCCGCCGCCCTGCGCTCCGTCTCCCAGATCTCCATGGGGTCATGCTCCACCCAGCCGGCCTGGGGATAAAGCTGGCGGAAGGGATACTGGGCCTTGGACACAATGTCGCCCAGACGGTCGAACACGATGGCCCGGGAGCTGGTGGTTCCCTGGTCCAGCGCCAGAATGTACGTTCCCATAGAAGTCTCCTCTTTCTTTTTGTATCAGAGTATGATAATATAGATGATTATAGCACAGGAAGGACGGAATTACCATGACCGATTTCCAGGAATTTACCTTTCTTTCCAGCGACGGGCACACCCGGCTCCATGGAGCCCAGTGGGCCCCGGCGGACCGGGAGCCCATTGCCGTTTTACAGATCGCCCACGGCGTGGCGGAGCACATCCTGCGATATGACGGCTTCGCCCGGTATCTCAATGAGCAGGGCATCCTTGTGGCGGGCCATGACCATCTGGGCCACGGCAAGTCCCTGCCGGAGGGGGCCGTGCCGGTATATTTCGGCGACGGGGCCACCTGGGAGACGGTGGTGGACGATATCCATCTGCTGCACCAGCGGCTGCGGGAGCAGTATCCCCGGCTGCCCATCCTGCTGATGGGCCACAGCATGGGGTCGTTCCTGTCCCGGACGTATCTGATCCGCTATCCCGGCACCGTGGACGCGGCCATTATCATGGGCACCGGCTGGCAGCCGGAGATGACCATCCGGGGCGGTCTGCTGCTGGCGGGTGCTATTGCCAGAATCAAGGGGCCGGACGCCGCCAGCAAGCTGGTGACCAATATGGCCTTCGGCGCGTATAACAAGGCCTTCGGCGACAAGCCCCGGACCCCCAACGACTGGCTGTCCGCCGACACGGACAACGTGGACCGGTACATGGCGGACCCCATGTGCGGGGCGGAGGCCACGGTGGGCCTGTTCCGGCAGATGCTGCGGGGGCTGCGGTTCAACCAGACGCCCCGGAATATCGATAAAATGGACAAGGACGCGCCCATCCTGCTGATCGCCGGGCAAAGCGACCCGGTGGGCGACATGGGCGCGGGGGTCCGGCGGACCCACGACGCCTTCAAGCGGGCAGGCATCAAGGATGTGACCCTGAAGCTGTATCCCGGGCTGCGGCACGAGATCCTCAACGAGGCCGCCATGCAGGACACGGTGTACGGCGACATCCGGGCCTGGATGGCCCGGGTGCTGGGCTAACGCAAGGCCGCCAGCAGATTGGGGATGCCCAGCAGGTCCACGTTGTGGGTCCGGCGCAGCAGGCGGACGGAGAAGAAGCTGTCTGCCACCAGCAGGAGCAGCAGCGTCAGTCCCGCCCAGGGTGGGACGTTGGCGGCGATGGGGTGCAGCAGGGGCTGAACATATCGGACGGAGAAGGCCGTCAGCAGGCCCCAGATCACGGCAAAGGGCATGCAGATCCGGCGGTTCAGGTCCATGTGGGTGCTGCCGTAATCCCAGAACATGACGCCCAGGAGCTTGTCATAGAGAAAGTGGACGGCGTATTCCACGGCAGTGGCCGTAAGGCCGCCATAGAGGGCCAGGCGGAAAAACCCCCGGCGCAGATCGGCAGGCAGGTGCAGCACCGCCAGCATGGCCAGGCCGTACACCGGGCACAGGGGCAGCAGCAGAAAGCACTTGCGCACCTGGTGCCGGGAGCCGGTGGCGGCTGCAAACGCCTTCTCCAGCAGGTATCCCAGAAAGCTATACAGACAAAACAGCCACAGCCAATACACAGCCGCACCCCCCTTCGCTCTCATTTTGTCCCGGGGGCGGGGCTGTGATACGCGGGGAAGGAGGAAAGATATGGATCAGTGGGAGCAGCTGCGGCAGCAGTGCATGAGCTGCCGGGCCTGCGGCCTGGCGGATACCCGGACCAACGTGGTGTTCGGCGTGGGAGACCCCAGGGCGGAGGTGCTGCTGGTGGGCGAGGCCCCGGGAGCCAGCGAGGACCGGCAGGGCGAGCCTTTTGTGGGGGCCGCCGGGAAGCTGCTGGACGATATGCTGGCCATGATCGGCCTGCGGCGGCAGCAGATCTATATCACCAACAGCGTCAAGTGCCGCCCGCCCCAGAACCGGGACCCCCTGAACACGGAAAAGGACGCGTGCAGCGGGTATCTGCGGCGGCAGCTGGAGCTGATGCAGCCGAAAATCCTGGTGTGCCTGGGCCGCATCAGCGCGGCGGAGATCATCAAGCCGGACTTCAGGATCACCCAGGAGCACGGGCAGTTCTTTGAAAAGGACGGCATGCAGATGATGGCCCTGTATCATCCGGCAGCCCTGCTGCGGGACCCGGGGAAAAAGCCGGAGACCTTTGAGGATCTGAAGCGGCTGCAGGCCAGGATCCGGGAGCTCTGCGTGCGGACAGAGCTGACATTTGCGTGAATATATCGCCCCCTGCCTTCCGGAAATGAAGGCAGGGGGCCGGTTTTTCACAAAAAAACAGGTCCGCAGGTGCGGACCTGTTTTTCTATGTAGTCTTCGCGAGATTACTTGTTGTAGAGAGCCTTGTCGGCAGCAGCCATTTCCTGGAAGATGCCCTTGTGCTTCTTGGCGGTGACAGCACGGATGACCAGCAGGGTGCCGATCATCAGGACGATGGCGATGATCATGCAGACCACGACCTGCTGCACCAGACCGGCGATGATGAAGCTGACGAAGGACACGGCAGCCACGGTGATGCCGTAGGGCAGCTGGGTGGACACATGGTTCAGGTGGAAGCAGTGGGCACCGGCGGAAGCCATGATGGTGGTGTCGGAGATGGGGGACAGATGGTCGCCGCACACGCCGCCGGCGCAGGAGGCAGCCAGACCGATGGACAGCAGGGTCACCTGATCGGTCCAGTCAAACACGGCGCAGACCAGGGGGACCATGATGCCGATGGTACCCCAGGAGGTACCGGTGGCGAAGCCGATGAAGCAGGCCACGATGAAGATAACGGCAGGCAGGAACTTGGCCAGGCTGCCGGTGCCTTCCATAATGCCGCCGACGAAGTCGCCGACCTGCAGGCCGTTGTCACGGCACAGGCCGCACAGGGTCCAGGCGAAGCAGAGGATCAGAATGGGGGAGATCATCTGGATGAAGCCGTTGGGGATGGATTCCATGGACTTCTCAAAGCCGATGAGGCCCCGCAGCCAATAGTACACGAAGGTGAACACCAGGGCCACGATGGAACCCAGGCACAGGCCGGGACCGGCGGAAGCGTCGGAGAAGGCCATGACGAAGTTCTGATAGTTGTCGCTTTCGGGGTCGAACATGCCGCCGGTCCAGATCAGACCCACAACGCACAGGCCGATCAGCACGATCACGGGCAGCAGCAGGTCCAGAACGGTGGAGTGCTTCTCGCCTTCCTCGTAGTCGTCGGCACCCTCGAAGGGACGCTCGGGAGTGGTGAACAGGTCGTCCTTCACCTGGGCATTGTACTCATGGGTCAGCATGGGGCCGTAGTCAATGTTCAGGACGGAAATGACAATGACCATGATCAGGGTCAGGATGCAGTAATAGTTCCAGGGAATCTGGCTCAGGAACATGCTGATGCGGGAGCCGGGGAAGCCGTCGGGCACATAGGAGGCAACGGCGGCGGCCCAGGAGGACACGGGAGCCAGCATGCACACGGGAGCGGCGGTGGCGTCGATGATATAGGCCAGCTTCGCCCGGGAGATCTTGTGGCTCTCGGTGACGGGACGCATGACGGCGCCCACGGTCAGGCAGTTGAAATAGTCGTCGATGAAGATCAGCACGCCCAGCAGCATGGTCAGCAGCTGCGCGCCGGAGCGGGTCTTGACGCGCTTGGAGGCCCAGCGGCCGAAGGCGGCGGAGCCGCCGGCCTTGTTCATCAGGTCCACCATGATGCCCAGCATCACCAGGAAGATCAGGATGGAGATGTCGATGGCGTTGATCATGCCCACGCCCTCGCCGGCGCCGACAAAATTCACCACCATCTGCCAGGGCTGGAAGTTAGCCAGCAGCAGAGCACCGGCCAGGCAGCCCAGGAACAGGGAAGAATACACTTCCTTGCTGATCAGAGCCAGGGCAATGGCCACGACCGGGGGGAACAGGGCCCAACCGGTAGCGACGAAGCCGCTGCCGTCATTGGTGACCTTCGCGATGACCAGTGCGATTACAACGATCGCCAGCGCAATGAAATACGCTATCTTGGTACCTTTCTTTTCCATTAGAGTGATTTACCTCCTCAAGTTTTGGTTCTCTTATATTACTCGCCAATAGCGCATTTTGTCAAGTTCTTAGCGATACTTTCCATTATTTTAACAAATTGTGAACTCGTCTTTTTACCTTTTTCACAAAGATTTGGCGTAATTTGCCGGAAGTCCTTGAGGAGCAAAAAAATCCCGGGCCGGAGCGTCTGCCCCGGCTCGGGATATACCGTTTATATCAGGAACAAGTACCGTTTATACGAAGAAGAACTCCTTGATCTGGCCGTACAGCACCAGCAGCATGCAAAGAGGCGTGATGTATTTGATACAGATTTTGAACCAGCCGTAGGCCCCGAAGGACTGCCCCTCCCGGGTAGCCTCGGCATGGACCACCTCCGGGCCGATCTCCCAGCCGTACATGATGCTCATCAGCAGCGCGCCCAGAGGCATCAGGATGCCCTCGGCGATGCAGTCGAAGAAGTCCAGCCAGTCGGCACTCCAGGTGGGGAGCTTTTCCATGGTGCCGCGCATGCCCAGGATATCAGCGGGAGAGATGCCGGCGTTGCCCAGGGAGTCCAGGCACACGATGACGCACAGGATACCGGCGGCAATACCGGCCAGCACGGAGTAAGGCTTCCGCTTGTCACCCTTGCCCTGGTCCCGGGCACGGTCCACATAGTGGGCCACCACGGCCTCCAGCAGGGAGATGGAGGAGGAGACGGCGGCAAATACCACCAGCAGATAAAACAGAATGCCGAAGATGGGGCCCACGGAGCCCATGCGGTCGAACACGTTCTGCATGGTGACGAACAGCAGGGAGGGGCCGCCCAGATTGCCGGTGGGATCCAGGGCGAAGCGGCCGGGAATGACGCACAGGCCGGCCATCAGAGCCACCAGCGTGTCCATGACCACGATGATGATGGCGTTTTTCTGAAGATTCTCCTTCTTATCCAGATAGGAGCCGTAGGTAATCATAGCCGCCATGCCCAGGGACAGGGAGAAGAACATCTGGCCGCCTGCTGTGGATACTACAGAGAAGAAGTTAGGCGCTTCCTTGATGACGCCGTTGGCCAGAGCCCAGCCGGGGACAAACATATACTTCAGACCCTCTGACGCGCCCTCCAGGGTGCAGGAGCGGATGATGCAGATCACCAGCATCACGAACAGAGCGGGCATACCCACGGAGCAGACCTTTTCGATACCGCCGCCGACGCCGCCCATCACGATGACCATGGTGATGGCCACGAAGATCAGACCGTAGATCACGCACTCGCCCTGGTTGGCCATCAGCGCGTCAAACACGCCTGCGCCGTCCAGGGTGCCGGTGCCGAAGCCGGCATGGAACAGATTACCCACGTTCAGAGTCACATACTTCAGGCAGTAGCCGCCCAGGGCGCAGTAGAAGCCCAGGATCAGGAAGGCAGACAGCACGCCCAGCCAGCCCAGCCACTTGAACTTCCTGGACAGAATTTTGTATGCGCCGATGGCGCCCCGGCCGGTCTTGCGGCCCAGGGCCAGCTCGCCCATCATGACGATGAAGCCGCAGCAGGCAGCCAGGATCAGATAGATGATCAGGAACGTGAAGCCGCCGTTGGCGCCCATCTTGTTGGGAAAGCCCCAGATGTTGCCCAGGCCGACGGCTGAGCCGATGGCCGCCATGAGGAATCCGAAATTGGATCCAAAGCCTTTTCTTTCTTCCATTGTTTTCTCTCCTTACTCATATGGATGTCCCCCTTATGTCCGGTAAAGGGGACTATGGTCACTTTACCATGTGTGTTTTCCCCTGTAAAGTGATACAGTCTCTCCTTAACGCCGTATTGTCACGCATTACGCTTTCTTTAATCGATTTCTTACGCCTCCCCCCTCCTCTCCGGGTCGTTTTGTTTCGCAGCAGGCAATTTTACAGTCCCATTTTATGCGGCTTTTTGTGAATTATGTCACAAAAGAAAGCCGCATTCCGTCGGACCTATGGACATTCATACGGCGCGGCAAGGCGTTTGTGTAAAATGACCAGCAGCTTTCCGGTCCGAATTGGTTCGCGGGGGAAATATTTTCACGAGAAGAAAAAATCACCGCTATGCCGTCCTCTCCGGCACCGATCCGCCGCATTTTACGCAGACTTTACAAAACGCGTCTTTTCCCCTTTACATCCGCCCCGTATGCTATGAGCTGTACCAAGAAAATCCCAAAACGCGAATCGAAAGGAGATTCTGAAAAAAATGGAAAAGTTTCTTTCCATCGCCCTGTGCGCCGTTATGGTGCTGGGCATCCTGGCCGGCTGCGGTCAGAAGGGCAATGACACCCCTGAGAACAACGACAACAACACCGCTCTCTCCGGCACCGTGTCCACCAACGGTTCCACCTCTATGGACAAGGTCATCGGCGCGCTGAAGGAGCAGTTCACCACCGACAATCCCGGCGTCACCGTCACCTATGACCCCACCGGCTCCGGCGCAGGCATCGAGGCCGTGAAAAACGGCTCCACCGACATCGGCCTGGCCTCCCGGGCCCTGAAGGACCAGGAGAAGTCCGCCGGCCTGAAGGAGACCACCGTGGCCCTGGACGGCATCGCCATCATCGTCAACGCCGACAGCAAGGTCGCGGACCTGACCGCTCAGCAGATCGCCGACATCTTCACCGGCAAGATCACCGACTGGAGCGAAGTGGGCGGCGACCCCGGCGCCATCTCCTGCATCGGCCGTGAGTCCGGCAGCGGCACCCGGGACGGCTTTGAGTCCATCACCGACACCAAGGACTCCTGCAAGCTGGACCAGGAGCTGACCTCCACCGGCGGCGTCATTGAGGCTGTTGCCGGCAACCCCAACGCCATTGGCTATGCCTCCCTGTCCGCCGTGGAAGGCAAGGCCGCCGTCAAGGCTCTGACCGTGAACGGTGTGGCCTGCACCGAAGCCACCGTCCTGGATGGCAGCTACCAGATCCAGCGCCCCTTCGTGCTGGTGACCAAGGAAGGCGTTACTCTCTCCGCCGCTGCCCAGGCTTTCTTTGACTTCGCCACCTCTGCCGCCGCTTCCGACCTCATCAAAAACGCCGGTGCGGTGCCCGTGGCCAAGTAACCACCCCGGGAAACCTCCCCTGACCCGAATCCCGGGCCAGGGGCATTTCCCGTTCCGGACAAGAAAGGAACCGACTATGCGTTCAAAGAATACAGGGGCCCGTAAGGCCCTGGAAAATGTGATCCACCTGGTGTTCCTGCTGTGCGGCATCGTGGCCGTGGGCTTTGTGCTGGTCATCAGCGTGTACCTGATCCTCTCGGGCCTGCCCGCCATCCGCCAGATCGGCCTGTTCAGGTTTCTGTTCGGCCAGGTCTGGGACCCCACCAACACCACCACCGGCGCGGAATACGGCATTCTGCCCTTTATCCTCACCTCCGTTTACGGCACCGCCGGGGCCATGGTCATCGGCGTGCCCATCGGCCTGATGACGGCCATCTTCCTCTCCAAGCTGGCCCCGGCCCCGGTGGCCGCCGTGATCCGCACCGCCGTGCAGCTGCTGGCGGGTATCCCGTCGGTGGTATACGGCCTGGTGGGCATGATCGTGCTGGTGCCGCTGATCCGCACCACCTTCTCCCTGGGGTCAGGCGCCTGTCTGCTGGCGGCCATCCTGGTGCTGTCCATTATGGTGCTGCCCTCCATCATCAACGTGTCGGAGACGGCCCTGCGGGCGGTGCCCCGGGAGTATGAGGAGGCCAGCCTGGCCCTGGGAGCCACCGCCGCCGAGACGTATTTCCGCGTCAGCCTTCACGCCGCCCGCAGCGGCGTGGCCACCGCCGTGGTGCTGGGCGTGGGCCGGGCCATCGGCGAGGCCATGGCCATCATCATGGTGGCCGGAAACGTGGCCAATATGCCGGGACTGTTCCAGTCTGTCCGGTTTCTCACCACCGGCATCATCTCCGGCATGTCCTACGCCCCGGTGGGCAGCCTGTATCAGCAGGCCCTGTTTTCCATCGGCCTGGTGCTGTTTCTGTTCATTATGCTCATCAACGTATTTCTCAACGTGTTCATCAAAAAAAGGAAGGAGGACTGACCCATGGAGGAAAAGCTGTCGCCCCGCCGCCGTCTGTATGACAGAGGGCTGCGGTTCCTGGTATGGCTGTGCGCGGGGCTGACCTGCGCCCTGCTGCTGTTTCTCATCGGCTATATCTTTTATCGCGGAGTGCCGGGCATCACCTGGTCCCTGCTGACCAGCCAGACCAGCTATATCAAGAACACCGTGGGCATCCTGCCCAACATTCTGGATACCCTGTATATCATCGTGGTGGCCATGGTCATCGTCCTGCCCCTGGGAGTGGGGGCCGCCATTTACCTGACGGAATACGCGTCCAACCGCCGCCTGGTGTCCGTTATCGAGTTCGCCACCGAGACCCTGACGGGCATCCCCTCCATCATCTTCGGCCTGGTGGGCATGCTGCTGTTCGTCCAGCGGATGAACCTTCAGGCAGGCATCCTGGCCGGCGGCCTGACCCTGGTGGTGATGATCCTGCCCACCATCGTCCGCACCACCCAGGAGAGCCTGAAAACCGTGCCCCAGTCCTATCGGGAGGGGGCCCTGGGCCTGGGAGCCGGGAAATGGCACATGATCCGCACGGTGGTGCTGCCCGGAGCCGTGGACGGCATCGTCACCGGCTGCATCCTGGCTGTGGGCCGCATTGTGGGCGAAAGCGCCGCCCTGCTGTATACGGCGGGCTTCGGCCTGGAGCTGGTGGGCTTTGTCAAGGCTCTGCACACCTCCTCCGCCACCCTGACCGTGGCCCTGTACGTTTATGCCACCGAGGGCGGCGAGACGGCCCTGGCCTTCTCCATCGCCGCCATTCTGATGGTGCTGACCCTGCTGATCAACCTGTCCGCCTCCCTGGTGGGGCGGAAGCTGCGAAAGAAATGAGGCATTGCTATGGAACCCATTCTTGAGGCCAAGAGCCTGAATCTGTGGTACGGGCCCAATCACGCCCTCCACGACGTATCCGTCGCCATCCCGGAGCGGCAGATCACCGCCTTTATCGGTCCCTCCGGCTGCGGCAAATCCACGTTCCTGCGGACTCTGAACCGCATGAACGACCTGATCCCCTCCGTGAAGATCCAGGGACAGGTGGACTTCCACGGAAAGAACATCTATGACGCCGGGGTGGACCCCACCCTGCTGCGCAAGCGCATCGGCATGGTGTTTCAGAAGGCCAACCCCTTCCCCATGAGCATCTATGACAACGTGGCCTACGGGCCCCGGACCCACGGCATCCGCAGCCACGCCAAGCTGGACGACATCGTGGAGCGCTCCCTGCGCTCTGCCGCCATCTGGGACGAGGTGAAGGACCGGCTGAAAAAAAGCGCCATGGGCCTCTCCGGCGGCCAGCAGCAGCGCCTGTGCATCGCCCGGGCCCTGGCCGTGGAGCCGGAGGTGCTGCTGATGGACGAGGCCACCAGCGCCCTGGACCCCATCTCCACCTCCAAGATCGAGGACCTGGCCCTGGAGCTGAAGGAGCACTACACCGTGGTCATGGTCACCCACAATATGCAGCAGGCGGCCCGCATCTCCGACAACACGGCCTTTTTCCTGCTGGGCGAGCTGGTGGAGTTCGGCAAAACGGAGCATCTGTTCTCCGCCCCCGCCGACAAGCGCACCGAGGACTACATCACCGGGAGGTTCGGATAATGAGAAGACAGTTTGACCAGCAGCTGGCGCTGCTGAACCGGGAGCTGATTGAAATGGGCGCCCTGTGCGAGGAGGTCATCGCCCTGGCCGCCAAGGCCCTGACGGAGGGAGACCCCGCCCTGGCCGCCCAGGTGGGCCCCCTGGACACGGAGATCGACCAGAAGGAGCGCACCATCGAGTCCCTGTGCCTGAAGCTGCTTTTGCAGCAGCAGCCGGTGGCCCGGGATCTGCGCCAGATCTCCGCCGCCCTGAAAATGATCACCGACATGGAGCGCATCGGCGACCAGGCCCAGAACATCGCCGAGATCGTCACCTTCCTGAAGGGCCGCACCGCCGAGCATGACGACATTCTCTGCCAGATGGCCCGGGCCACCATCTCTATGGTGACAGAAAGTGTTGACGCATACGTAAAACATGATACAATAAAGGCAGAGGCCGTTCTGGCCGCCGACGACACCGTGGACGCCTATTTCCGCCAGGTGAAGCAGGCCCTGATCTCCCGCATCGCCGCCGACCCCGCGGACGGGGAGTATGCCCTGGACCTGCTGATGATCGCCAAGTATTTCGAGCGCATCGGCGACCACGCCACCAACATTGCCGAGTGGGTGATTTTTTCCATCACCGGCCGGCACAAGGAGGGATAACCCATGATCTGGTGCGTAGAGGACGATGCCAGTATCCTTGATATTGAGGTATACACCCTTCAGTCCACCGGGTTCCAGGCCCAGGGCTTCGCCGACGGCGGGGCCTTCTGGTCCGCGCTGGAGTCGGCCCGGGAGCTGCCGGAGCTGGTGGTGCTGGATGTGATGCTGCCCGGTGTGGACGGTGTGGAGCTGCTGCGCCGTATGCGGGCCGCCCCTGCCACCCGTTCCATCCCCGTTGTCATGGCCACCGCCAAGGGCGCGGAATATGACAAGATCCAGGCCCTGGACCTGGGCGCGGACTACTATCTCACCAAGCCCTTCGGGGTCATGGAGCTGGTGTCCTGCGTCAAGGCCGTGCTGCGCCGGTGCGCCCGGCCCAGCCACGTGCTGCACCTGTCCGGCCTGACCCTGGACCAGGACGCCCACACCGTCTCCTGCGACGGGCAGCGGGTGCTCCTGACCTATAAGGAATACGAGCTGCTGCGGCTGTTTTTGTCCCATCCCGGCATGGCCTTCACCCGGGACCAGCTGATGGCCCAGGTGTGGGGCACCGACTATTACGGCGAGACCCGCACCGTGGACATGCACATCCGCACGCTGCGCCAGAAGCTGGGCCCCTACGGCAGTCTGATCCAGACCGTCCGCAATGTGGGCTACCGGCTGGAGGAACAAGGATGACCAAGAAAATTTTCCGTTCGTTTATGCTGTCCGCCGTGGCCGTGCTGCTGGCGGGGGTGGTCATCGTCATGACCTGCCTGTACAGCTATTTTGCCTCCGTGCAGGAGTCCCAGCTCCAGGATCAGCTGCAATTGGCAGCCGCCGCCGTGGAGACGGAGGGCACGGATTACCTGAAAGGGCTGACGGCGGACCGCTACCGCCTGACCTGGATCGCCGCCGACGGCTCGGTGCTGTGCGACACCAAGCGCGACGCCGAAAGCCTGGAGAACCACGGCGACCGCCTGGAGGTCCGGGAGGCCCTGCGCACCGGCTCCGGCAGCTCCACCCGCTATTCCAGCACCCTGCTGGAAAAGACCAGCTACTATGCTCAGCGTATGCCGGACGGCTCGGTGCTGCGCATTTCCGTCAGCCGGGCTACCGTGGGCATGCTGATGCTGGGAATGCTGCCGGCCATTCTGCTGGCCGCCGCAGCAGCCCTGGTGCTGTCGGGCCTTCTGGCGGGCCGTCTGTCCCGCCGGATCACCGCCCCTCTGAATGCCCTGGATCTGGAGCACCCTCTGGAAAACGACACCTATGAGGAGCTGTCGCCTTTGCTGTGCCGCATCAATGTGCAGCGCCAGCAGATCGACCGGCAGCTGACGGACTTGCGCCGCCGGTCCGACGAGTTCCGCCAGATCACCTCCCACATGCAGGAGGGGCTGGTGCTGCTGAACGAAAGCGGCGCGGTGCTCAGCATCAACGCCGCCGCCTGCCGGGTGTTCGGCACCGGCGAGAGCTGCCTGGGCCAGGATTTCCTGACGGTGGACCGCGGCCGCGACGTCAGCGACGCGCTGGCGTCCGCCATGGACGCCGGTCACAGCGAGGTCCGTGTCCAGCGGCTGGGCCGCATTTATCAGTTTGACATCTCCCGCATCCAGTCCGGCCCCGACACTCTGGGGGCGGTACTGCTGGCCTTTGACATCACCCAGCAGGAGACGGCGGAGCAGAGCCGCCGGGAGTTTACCGCCAACGTATCCCATGAGCTGAAAACGCCCCTTCAGGGCATCATCGGCAGCGCAGAGCTCATTGAGAACGGCCTGGTCAGGCAGGAGGACCTGCCCCGGTTCGTGGGGCACATCCGCCGGGAGGCACAGCGGCTGGTGGCCCTGATCGGCGACATCATCCGCCTGTCCCAGCTGGACGAGGGAGACCCCCTGCCCTGGGAGCGTGTGGACGTCTCGGCGCTGTGCCGGGATATCGCCGCCGATCTGCGGGACAAATCGGAAAAAAGCGGGACGGCCATCACCGTGGAGGGCCCGGATATCCCGGTGGAGGGCGTGCGCCGTCTGCTGTATGAGACGGTGTATAACCTCTGCGACAATGCCATTCAGTATAACGTCCCCGGCGGCAGCGTCCGGGTCACCGTCACCGACCGGGGAGACAGCGCCGCCATTTCCGTGGCGGATACCGGCATCGGCATTGCGCCGGAGCACCAGAGCCGGGTGTTTGAGCGGTTTTACCGGGTGGATAAGAGCCACTCCAAGGCCTCCGGCGGTACAGGCCTGGGCCTGTCTATCGTGAAGCATGCCGTGGCCTATCACCACGGCACCCTGGACCTGGAGAGTCAGCCCGGCAAGGGCACCACCATTACCGTTACCATTCCCAAGAAAAAGCCCTGAAATAACCACAGCCTGGCCGGAAAGCGCAAACTTTCCGGCCAAGCTAAAACGCTGTATAAGTGAGGAAATTTTATGCTGCTGACCGCCGACATCGGAAACACCAACATCGTTCTGGCCCTGCTGGATGAGAAGGACCGGGTCGTATCCCAGTGCCGAGTCCCCTCCGGGGAGCCGCTGCCGCCGGAGGCGTATGACGATGCCATCCGCCGGGTGCTGGCGGGCCATGACGCCCCGGAGGGGGCCGTCATCGGCTCGGTGGTGCCCCGGCTGACGGCGGAGACCGCCGACGCCATCCGCCGGGTCACGGGGCTGGAGGCCCTGGTGGTGGGTCCCACCACCCAGGCGGGGCTGGACATCGCCATTGAACAGCCGGAGACCCTGGGGGTGGACCTGCTGGCCGCCGACGCCGCCGCTGCGGCGGAGTATCCCCTGCCGGTGGTGGTGTTCGACTTCGGCACCGCCACCACTGTCACCGTGGTGGACGCAGACCGCCGCTATCGGGGCGGCGTGATCTTGGCGGGGGTGAAGCTGAGTCTCCACGCCCTGTTTTCCGGCACGGCCCAACTGCCGGATATCGCCCTGGAGGCCCCGGGGAAGGTCATCTGCTCCGTTACGGAGGACAGCCTTCAGGCCGGGGCCATTTACGGAGCCGCCGCCATGGCGGACGGTCTGCTGGACCGCATGGAGGAGGAGCTGGGCGTCCCCTGCACCGCCGTGGCCACCGGCGGCCTGGCCGGGGTCATCACCCCCTATTGCCGCCGGGACATCCGCCGGGACGACAGCCTGCTTCTGCGGGGTCTGGCCCTGATCTGGCGGAAAAACTGCGGAAATCGGTAAATTTTATCCTATAGGAGGATTCTTATGGACCAGCTGCGACAGAAAAAAGGCTTTATCTGCGACATGGACGGTGTCATCTATCACGGCAACCGGCTGCTGCCGGGGGTGAAGGAATTTGTGGACTGGCTTTACCGGGAGGAGAAGAACTTCCTGTTTCTGACCAACTCCTCCGAGCGCAGCCCCAAGGAGCTGCAGCAGAAGCTCCGGCGCATGGGCCTGGACGTGGACGAGAGCCACTTTTACACCAGCGCCCAGGCCACGGCCCGGTTCATCAGCAGCCAGGCCCCCGGGTGCAGCGCCTATGTCATCGGCGGGGCGGGGCTGATCATGGCCCTCCACGACGAGGGCATCACCATGAACGACGTGGACCCGGATTATGTCATCATCGGCGAGGGCAACAGCTATAATTACGAGAACATCCTGCGGGCGGTGCGGCTGGTGCTGAAGGGCGCCCGGCTCATCGGCACCAACAGCGACCTGACCGGCCCCTCGGAGGACGGCATCATCCCCGCCTGCCGGGCCATGATCGCCCCCATCGAGATGGCCACCGGCCAGAGCGCCTATTTCGTGGGCAAGCCCAACCCCCTGATGATGCGCACGGGCCTGCGGATTCTGGGGGTCCACTCAGAGGACGCCGTGATGATCGGCGACCGGATGGACACCGACATGGTGGCCGGTATCGAAACCGGTCTGGACACGGTGCTGGTGCTCTCCGGCGTTACCCGGCGGGAGGACATTGCCAAATTCCCCTACCGCCCCCGGCTGGTGCTGGACGGCGTGGGGGATATCCCCGGGCCTGCGGCGGAATAACGCCCGGTAAAAATTGAACATTTTCCCGGAAAAGTTTCGTTTTAGGAGAAAAAACAGTTTACATGGGTTGACCGACTGTTGTATAATACAATAAAGTCGTTATCCGGCTGTTTTTTCGGAACAATTCAATGCAACAGGAGGAGATTCCCATGTCTTACAGAATTTTGGTCATCAACCCGGGCTCCACGTCCACCAAGATCGGCGTCTATGAGGACGAAACCCTGCTTTTCGACAAGACGCTGCGCCACAGCGCCGAGGAGATCGACAAATTTGATTCCATCCCCGCCCAGAAGGACTGGCGGCGCAAGCTGGTGATGCAGGCCCTGGATGACCAGGGCTTCGACGTTACGACCCTGTCCGCCGTTTCCGGCCGGGGCGGTCTGCTGGCCCCCATCCGCGGCGGCACCTACGCCGTCAGCGACCGGCTGGTCCGCGACTGCACCGTGGGCGTTCAGGGGCAGCATGCCTCCAACCTGGGCGGTCTGCTGGCCCGGGAGATCGGCGACCAGCTGGGCATCCCCTCCTACATTGTGGACCCCGTGGTGGTGGACGAGCTGTCCGACGTGGCCCGCTATGCCGGCCATCCCCTGTTCCATCGCACCAGCATCTTCCACGCCCTGAACCAGAAGGCCGTTGCCAAGCGCTATGCCAAGGAGCACGGCAGGAAGTATGAGGACCTGAACCTTATCGTCTGCCACATGGGCGGCGGCTGCTCCATCGGCGCCCACGTCCACGGCAGCGTGGTGGATACCCAGAACGCCCTGGACGGCGACGGCCCCTTCTCCCCCGAGCGGTCCGGCAGCCTGCCCACCGGTCAGCTGGTGAGCCTGTGCTTCAGCGGCAAGTACACCGCCGGTGAGGTCCGCAAGATGCTGTCCGGTCACGGCGGCCTGGTGGCCTACACCGGCTCCAACGATATGCGCGACCTGCTGAAGGCCGCCCACAACGGCGACAAGGAGATCGCCGGCGCTGTGGACGCCTTCCACTATCAGATCGGCAAGGAGATCGGCGCCATGGCCGTGGTCATGAAGGGCCAGGTGGATCAGATCATCCTCACCGGCGGCATTGCCTACGGCAAGGAGACTGTGGACGCCATCACCGATATGGTGGGCTGGATCGCCCCCATCACCGTGTATCCCGGCGAGGACGAGCTGCTGGCTCTGGCCCAGGGCGCTCTGCGCGTGCTTAACGGCGAGGAGCCTGCCCGGGTGTATTGATGTCCCCGGATCGCCTTGAAAGCGTGAAAAAATTCCCGGTGCGGTGCACCGGGAATTTGAGCTTGTCAAAAAAGGGCGTTGCCCTTTTTTGAAAAAAGAGTTTTCGCTCCGACCCGCGCGTTTTCACGCATAAAATGCGCGAAAACACACTCTCTCCGCGCAAAGTATTTTTCGCGACGTACACGCCGCCGCGAAAAATGGATTGAACCTTATTCGCGGCCTGCGGGCCGCGAACTCTGCGAGGCTTTTTTGACAGACTGAAAAAAATTCCCGGTGCGGTGCACCGGGAATTTTTTTATGAGCAATGTCAGCAGAGCTTTGCGCCGGCGGGAATGGCGTCGTCCAGCAGCAGGAGGTGCAGCTTTTCCTCGCCCTTTTCCTTATGGACGGCAGAGATCAGCATGCCGCAGGAGGGAATGCCCATCATCTTCCGGGGGGGCAGGTTCAGAACCGCCACGGCAGTTTTGCCGATGAGCTGCTCCGGCTGGTAATAGTGCCGGATGCCGGATACGATGGTGCGGTCCGTGCCGCTGCCGTCGTCCAGGGTGAACTTCAGCAGCTTGTCGGACTTCTTCACAGGCTCGCAGGCCTTGATCTTCACGGCCCGGAGGTCGGACTTGCAGAAGGTGTCGAAGTCCACCTGCTCCTGGGCATAGGGCTCCAGCTCCAGGGCGGGCAGGGCTGCCTTGCGCTGGGCCTCCTGGATGGCGTTGAGCTCGGCCAGGGCCTTCTCGGCGTCGATGCGGGGGAACAGGGCCTCGCCCTTGTGGACGGTAACGTCCGGGCGCAGGCTGCCCCACACGTTGGCCTTTTCCCAGGTGCGGCAGCACGGGCAGGCTCCGATCTGGTCAAAGATCTTTTCGGCGCTGTCGGGAATGAAGGGAGTCAGCAGCACGGCGCAGATGCGGATGGTTTCCAGCAGGTTATACATAACCGTGGCCAGGCGGGCCCGGTTGGCGGGGTCCTTGGCCAGGGTCCAGGGGGCGTTTTCGTCGATATACTTGTTGGCCCGCTGGATGGTCTTGAACACCTGCTCCAGGGCGTTCTGGAACTGGAAGTGCTCCATCTCCGCCTGGTAGCGGTCCCGCAGGGTGGAGGCCATCTGCTTCAGATCGTCGTCGGCGTCGCTGTTTTCCCGCTCCGTGGGCAGGGTGCCGCCGAAGTATTTCTCCACCATGGCGGTGGTGCGGCTGACCAGGTTGCCCAGGTCGTTGGCCAGGTCCATGTTGATGGTCTGGATCAGCAGCTCGTTGGAGAAGTTGCCGTCGGAGCCGAAGGGGAAGGTTCGCAGCAGGAAGAAGCGCAGAGCGTCCACGCCGAACTTCTCCGCCAGCACATAGGGGTCCACCACGTTGCCCTTGGACTTGGACATCTTGCCGCCGTCCATCACCAGCCAGCCGTGGCCGTAAACGTGCTTGGGCAGGGGCATTTCCATGCTCATGAGCATGGCGGGCCAGATAATGGAGTGGAACCGGACGATCTCCTTGCCCACAAAGTGGACGTCGGCGGGCCAATACTTGTCGTAGTCGTGATACCGGTCGTTCATAAAGCCCAGGGCGGTGGTGTAGTTGAACAGAGCGTCCACCCAGACGTATACCACATGGCCCGGGTCAAAGTCCACGGGAATGCCCCAGGAGAAGCTGGTGCGGCTGACACACAGGTCCTCCAGGCCGGGCTTGATGAAGTTGTTGACCATCTCGTTGACCCGGGAGCGGGGCTGCAGGAAGTCGGTGTCCTCCAGCAGGTGCCGGACCCGGTCGGCATACTTGGACAGGCGGAAGAAATAGGCCTCCTCCTCGGCGTCCATGACCTCCCGGCCGCAGTCGGGGCACTTGCCGTCCACCAGCTGGCTCTCGGTCCAGAAGCTCTCGCAGGGCTTGCAGTATTTGCCCTTGTAGGTGCCCTTGTAGATGTCGCCCTTTTCGTACATCTTGCGGAAGATCTTCTGGATGGAGGCACAGTGGTAATCATCGGTGGTGCGGATGAAGCGGTCGTTGGAGATGTTCATCAGCTTCCACAGGTCCAGGATGCCCTGGGGGCCCTCCACGATGTTGTCCAGGAACTCCTTGGGGGTCTTTCCGGCGGCCTTGGCCTTGTCCTCGATCTTCTGGCCGTGCTCGTCGGTGCCCGTCAGGAACAGCACGTCGCAGCCGGTGAGCCGCTTGTAGCGGGCCATGGCGTCGGTGGCCACGGTGCAGTAGGTGTGGCCGATGTGCAGCTTGTCGGAGGGGTAATAAATGGGGGTTGTGATGTAGAATTTCTGCTTTTCCATGGGGATCTATCTCCTTTTCCGCCGCTCCGAATGGAAGAGCGGC
>ERZ780040.106-NODE-106-length-20230-cov-11.4599_pt1 | contig 20230 bp, 27 predicted proteins | sample MGYA00511852_ERZ780040 | MGnify/ENA primary metagenome ERZ780040 (study PRJEB29588, sample SAMEA2150866) | human gut metagenome | biome: human gut; feature: human-associated habitat; material: faeces | place: Denmark | collected 2008/2010 ... | reverse complement strand
GGGCGCCTGCCGCCGCGCATACCGCCAGCCCCAGCAGCAGCGCCGCCTCCGGGCTCCGCTGCCGCAGCACAGCCGCCAGCACCGCGCCCACCAGGCACACGGCGGCGATTTGCAGCACCGTCTCCATGGTCACAGCCCGAACAGGGACTTCACCAGCTGGAACAGATCGCTGATCTGCCGCACCAGCATCATCATGACCACCACCAGTCCCGCCAGAGTGGTCATCATGGCCTGCTCCTCCCGTCCGCTGCGCACCAGCAGCTGGTTCAGCACCGCCACCAGAATCCCCACGGCGGCTATTTTGAAAATCAGATCCACATCCATGTGTCGTCCTCTACATCAGTAAGATGATAAACAGTCCCGCCCCGGACAGGGCGGCGGTCCACAAAAGCCGCTCCTGCTGCCGCCGGTCCCCCCGCCGGTTACCCCCCAGCCGGTCCAGCCGGCAGGCGGCGGACGTCAGGGCGGATACGATCCGCTCCTCGTCGCCGGTCAGCTCCGTATCCCGGAGTACGCGGCCCGCCTCCGGCGGCTCCAGCTGCCGGAAGGCATCCGCCCAGGCGTCCGGCAGGGGCTGTCCGCTTTCCAGGCCCTCCAGCACGGCGCCGAAATACGCGCCGCACAAAGGCCGCCGGGTCTGCTGCCGCAGCAGGCAGGGCAGGGTACGCCGCAGGCTGCGGATACCCGCCGCCATCTCCGACAGGGCCGCCGACAGCTCCGTCAGCCGCTCCGTCTGCTGCCGCCGGGTCCGGGTCTCAGCCCGGCACAAAAGTGCCGTCCCCAGCAGCACCAATCCCCCGCCCAGGAGCTTTCCTACCACAATTCCTCCACGATGTACTGTCTTTGGCCGCCCTCCCGGCGGATGGTGACGGCCTTTTCAAACACATGCACCTTCAGCAGCTGGGAGAACAGAGGCCTGCGCCCCAGCTCCTGGCGGCCGGCGGCGTGGATGGTGGCCAGAAAGCGCACCCCGCAGTTGGCAGCGGCGGCCATGGCCAACAGATCCTCCCGAACGGTGATCTCATCCACGGCGATGATCTGGGGATTGGCCGCCCGCAGCAGAATGGGGATGCCCACCGCCTTGGGGCAGGCGTCCAGCACGTCGGTGTGCTGCCCCACCGCCATCTGGGGGATTCCCTGGTACATCACGGCGATCTCTCCCCGCTCGTCCACCACGGACACCCGGTGACACGGCAGTTCCTCCGTTCCGTCGGACAGGCCCCGGATCAGATCCCGCAGCAGGGTGGTTTTCCCCAGCCCCGGCGGAGACAGCACCACCGTGCTGCAAAACTGCCCGTCCCGAAACAGCTGCGGCAGGACGGCATCCCCCAGCCCCGGCTGCTCCCGGCCAATGCGTATGGTCACCGACGACAGGTCCCGCAGGTTGGTGTTTATCCCGTCCCGCAGCACGGCGGTGCCGCACACGCCTACCCGGAATCCGCCCCGGGCGGTGAGATATCCCCGGCTCAGGGTCTCCCCGGCGGCGTAGCGGGAATAGTCCGTCACCGCGTCGCACAGCTGCTCCAGGTCCGACTGGGTCACCGTAGGCGGCAGATCGCTGCGGCCCGGGACCACCTCTCCCTCCGGCAGCAGCACCGTCATGGGTCTTCCCGCCCGCAGGCGCAGCTCCTCTGCCAGGGCCATCTGCCCCGGGGCCAGCTGCCGGGCCTGCTGCTGCCACCGCAGCGGCAGCAGTGCCGCCGCCTGCTCATAACGCCGGATGGCATAGCTCTCGTCCATGTTCCACGCTCCTTCTCGTGTGATGGTCCAATGTATGCGGGCTCGTCCCGGCGTATGACAGCAAAAGCCCCCGGCCGGAAGCCGGGGGCTCAGCGCAGCTTGCTGTTTTTTTATTCCTCGCTGTCCCGCTCCCGGAACAGCAGGGTAATGCACCACAGGCCCGCTATGCCCACCAGGGCATAGATGATGCGGCTCAGGGCCGCCAGCTGGCCGCCGCAGATAAATGCTACGCAGTCGAAGGCGAAAAAGCCCACGCTGCCCCAGTTCAGTGCGCCGATGATGACCAAAATAAGCGCGATGCGGTCAATGATCTTCAAAGGGTCTCCCTCCGTTTCCTGACAGGATATATGGCTTAGCCTGCCCCGGACGGACCGGAATATGCAAAAAGTTTTTGCCAGGCTGAAAATTTTTCTAATTTCTGCCGTTTCGGATTGCAATCCCCGGGTCGGATATGTATAATAGAGCGTATGAGCGAACATACCGAACCTTTCGGAACAAAAGAGGAGGAGTTTTTCATGAACAAGAAATTCGAGAAGCTGGGCTTTTACCCGGCAGACATCCTGCTGCCCAAGGATCAGGACATGACCAAGTGGGCCGTGGTGGCCTGCGACCAGTTCACGTCCGAGCCGGAATACTGGCAGGCCGTGGAGCAGACCGTGGGCGATGCGCCGTCCACCCTGCGGCTGATCCTGCCGGAGGCCAACCTGAAGGCCCCCAATGTGGACGAGTACATCGCCGACATCAACGCCTCCATGGACAAATACCTGACGGAGGGCGTGTTCCAGGTGCTGCCCGAGTCGCTGGTATACATCGAGCGCCAGCAGTCTGACGGCCGCATCCGCCACGGCCTCATCGGCATGGTGGACCTGGACGCCTACGACTTCACTCCCGGCTCCGGCGCCCTGATCCGCGCCACCGAGGGCACCGTGCTGGACCGCATCCCGCCCCGGGCCCGGGTGCGCCGCAACGCTCCCATCGAGCTGCCCCATATGATGCTGCTGATCGACGACCCCGACAAGACCGTTATCGAGCCCCTGACCGCCGCCTCCGGCGAAATGGAGACGCTGTATGACTTCGACCTGATGCAGAACGGCGGTCATATCCGCGGCTATAAGCTGACGGATCGCCAGGTAGACGCCGTGGCCGACGCTCTGGAGGGTCTGACCTCCGACGAGGCCATGCAGAAGAAGTACGGCGTGTCCGGCGTGGCTCCCCTGCTGTTCGCCGTGGGCGACGGCAACCACTCCCTGGCCACCGCCAAGGCCTGCTACGAGGAGCAGAAGAAGGGCAAGACCCCCCAGGAATACCTGGCCCTGCCCTCCCGCTTCGCCCTGGTGGAGGTGGTGAACAACCACGACGACGCCCTGCAGTTTGAGCCCATCCACCGGGTGCTGTTCGGCGTGGACCACGAGAAGTTCATGAACGCCTTCCGGGCTGCCTATCCCAATGCCTATGAGGGTCAGGGCAGCGGCCACACCATCGAGTTCGTGTGGAACGGCGAGAGCCACTTCATCACCGTTCCCGATCCCAAGGTCCAGCTGGCCGTGGGCACCCTTCAGGGCGTTATCGACCAGTATCTCCAGGACAACGGCGGCGAGGTGGACTATATCCACGGCGACGACGTGACCCGGGAGCTGGGCTCCAAGCCCGGCAACATGGGCTTCCTGCTGCCCGCCATGGGCAAGGAGCAGCTGTTCAAGACCGTCATGGCCGACGGCGTGCTGCCCCGCAAGACCTTCTCCATGGGCCACGCCCAGGACAAGCGGTATTATATCGAGGCCCGCAAGATCGTCAAGTAATCCCGCGAAAAAGTGTCAAGAAACCCCTGCTTTCGCCTGTTGAAAGCAGGGGTTCTTGAATTGGCCCGGGTCGTGTGGTAGGATAGAGACACCCTGCCGGACCCGGCAGGGCGCACAGGAGGTGCCTGACATCATGCTTTCATTCTATCTGTCCGCCCTGGAAAGCGCCGCGGACAAGGAGGATTTCCGGGCGCTGTACCGCCGCTATCACGGGGTGATGGAGCGGACGGCTCTGGCCATTCTGCAGGACCCGCGCGATGCGGAGGAGGCCGTGCAGGAGGCTTTTATCCGGGTGATTGAAAATTTTTCAAAAATTTATGAAATTCCTTGTAAGAATCTGGGGGCCTGGCTCGTTACTATAGTGAGGAACGAAGCCATCACCATGCTGCGCAGGCGGCGGGACCATCTGCCCCTGGATGAGGATTGGGCGGGCTTTGAACGCCAGGCCCGGGACGCGCCGGACTACGCATCGCTGGTGGCGCTGTTTGCCCGCCTGCCGGAGACATACCGGGCCGCCCTGGAGATGAAGCTGCTCCTGGGGTACAGCGGGGCGGAGATCGCCCGGCGGCTGGGCCTGACGGAAAGCGCCGTGAACACCCGGATCTCCCGGGGGCGGGCGCTGCTGCGTAAAATTTTTGAGGAGGAGGGGATCGAACCATGACCGATCAGGAGTTGGATCAGATGATGCGCCGGGCGCTGCTGGACGCCGCCGCCCAGGAGGCGGAGGCCCTGCCCCAGGAGCCGCCGGAGCTGTCGCCCCGCCATGGCCGGAGCATGCGGGCCATGCTGCGGGACCCCCTGGCCTGGGCCAGGAGCCGAAGGAGACCCGCCCTGCGCACGGCGGCGCGGCATGCGGCGGCGGTGCTGCTGATGCTGGTGCTGTCGGCGACGTTGCTGGTGACGGTCAGCCCCCAGGCCCGGGCGGATATCACCCGCTGGGTGGCGGAGCAGACCGGAAACGTCCTGGACTTCCAGTTCCGCGGCGATTCCCCCGCCCAGCCCATTCCGCAATATCAGATCACCGCCCTGCCGGAGGGATATGTGGAGACGGAGCGGACAGATTCATTTGCCGCCGGAAATGTGACGTATAAAAATTCCGATGGAGATATGATCCTCCTTGACTATGCATACATGCAAGACGGCGCACTTCACAGGATTATACTGAACGATACCGACACCATGTCGGATATCCGGGTATCCGGCATGCCGGGAAAATTGATCCTCTCAACAGAGGAGAAAAGTTTTGACTGTATTTTATGGATAGACGCCGCGCAGAACTTGCAATTCACAATTACAGCCGTCGCTGAGGAATCCGTCATAATCGCTATGGCAGAAAGCGTTTCTTTGTATGATCCTACAAAGTGAGAAATTTGCTGAAATTCCTTGTAAGGATTCGCGCCCCTCGTTCGTTAATATAGCAGAAGGTGTTGAGTTTTTAAGATTCTGAAAGAAAATGGGAGAGCACCTATGAAAAGGAAAACCCAATGTGTCTTGTTTTTGCTGATGCTTCTGTCCGTGGTCTCAGTGGCAAGTGCCGCCGAGAAAAGAGCAAACCAACGGCGTTATAATCTGTCATTTTCCGGTACTACAGCCTATTGCTATGCCCGATGTGTGGCAGACAATGATACCGACAAGGTCGTAGCAAATGTCATGCTGTATCAGGGCTCCAACGTTGTTGCATCCTGGAGCGCCCAGGGCACCGGGAGCGTCACCATTTCTGAATCCGTCCCGGTGAAAAAGGGCTGCGAATATACCATGAGCCTGACCTGGTCTGTGGCCGGGCAATGGCAGCGTTCCGTGTTCACCAAGGGAACCTGCCCCGGATAACGGGTAAACGACTGAAAGGGGGCGAGGCCCAAACGGTGAGCAAGCTATCCCCAGCGGCAATTCCCGCCAAAACAAGAGAGAAAACGAAAGGAGCGACCCCTGTCATGAAGAAAATGGTAAAGACCCTTCTCTGCCTGATGATGGCACTGGCCATGTCCCTTTCCCTGGCGGTTCCCGCGTTTGCGGCAAGCACTGTGTCCAAGGAAACATGCTCGCACAATACCGGCGGCAGCTATGTTGGTCAGGTTCGTACGGCTGAGCCTCATGGTGATCCCACCACCTACCACAGAGTGTACACCAGCAACCGTTTTTACTGCTCGACATGCAAAAAATACTATACGGTCCACGCATCGGAATCCTATACATTGGAGAAGCACAAGGACCGGGGTGAGACCGAAAATGTAGTATCCTCCAGCAACCACACTCTGGCTAACCCCGCCAAGCACACGTACACCCGCGCAGTCTATTACAGTGTATGCGGCCAGCTGAAAAGTCGTGATACGGTTTTTGCCGGCTGCACAGCCGCAGGCTGCCGGTTAACACAGCGCGTTGACCCCGTCCCTGTGGCGGCGTGACGATATCCATTTGCCATAATTCCCGGGCGCGGGCGGCTTCGGCCGCCCCGCCCACCCTCTTTATTAAAATAAAGCTTGACATACAAGGCTACTTATGATAGACTTTTCGTATAGTTTAGCATAAGTAGCTCGTTTTGCAGAAAGGAGTCCCGCCCATGAACCCTCTGCACCAACTGACCCGGCGGCCAGTGAAGGCGGCCTTCGGCGTTCTGCTGCTGGCCCTGGCCGGGGCCATCCTGTGTCTGTCCGGCGGCCAATACTGGGCCGCTGCCCAGACCCGGGCCACAGTGGAGCGGACCTATACCACCGTGGCCGTTATCACCGGCCTGGGCTCCTCCGAGGAAACGGCCGGCAGTATGAACGCGGAATCCCTGCGGCAGAGCAGCGCAACCGGAGCCGCTATATTCTTTCAGGAGCCGGAGCAGCAGAGCTGGGACATTATCCGCTCCCGCCCGACCGTGGGCATGGTCAGCGGATACAGCCCCTGCCTGAAGCCCGCCATCTCCCTTTACACCGGCCATCGCGGCAGCGATGCGCCCTATGAATACTCCATTGTCGAGATCCGGGCGGACGCGGTCACGGAAGTAATCAACGATTGGTTCGGCGAATCCGGCAGTGCCGTCTGGCAGCTGGACGGTCAGGTGCTGGGGATCTATGGCCTGAACGATGCCTTTCGGGACCCCTCCGGCCAGCGGGCCTCTGTGACGCTGTGCCAGGAGTATGACGACCCGGCAAAGCTGCTGCATCCGGAGGCGGGAAAGCGCTATCTGCTGCTGTCCCACAGTTACACCGACGATGAGTGGTACCTGCGGCGGAACGTAGCCGACTGGGTTTTCATGGATACCAACGTCCAATTGGACCCTTGGTCCCTGGATATTCTGGGGAATCTGATCCGGTATGACCAGCGCGCCAATCCGGACGGAACCCAGTACTGCCGCCCGGCGCATGACGGCGAGTTCACCGACGATGCCGATGGTCTTGTGGAATTGGCCCCGGACGAGCTGATCTACAGCGACCCTGTCACCGGCATAGAGGTCACGAACATCGATCCGGACGCCTTCGGCCGGTTCAGCTTTGCCGTCGATGCGCTCAAGGACACCGGGGAGATCATGGTGGAGGACCCCCAGCAGCCGGGGAACTGGCGCCCGGAGACGGTGGACTATACCCAGTATAACCTGCCCAGCATCCAGGAGCTGCCCGACGGCGTCACCGCCCAGGAGGTCATAGACAGCACCTCCAGCTGGCGCATGGCCACGGAGTCCATCCAGACCAACAACCACAGCGTGCCGGTGCTGGCGGTGGATTCCGTGGAGGGCATGCTGGAATTTGCCTCCGGAAGGACCCAGATCACCCAGGGCCGCAGCATCAGCCAGGAGGAGTACCGCGACGGCGCGGCGGTGTGCCTGATCTCCGAGACCCTGGCCCGGGAAAGCGGCCTGGACGTGGGGGATACCCTGCCGCTGTCCCTGTACGAAAAGGAAAAAAACCTGATGCCGACCATGGTTGGAGACAGCGACCCGACGGCATCCTATTACCTGCCGCAAAGGGGCTTCCAGCAGGAGACGGAGTATACCGTCATCGGTCTGTATCGCCAGAGCAGCGAGTGGGGCAAGACCGTGGCCAGCTTCACCCCCAACTCCGTGCTGACGCCCAAGAAAAGTGTCACCTGCGCCATGGAGACGGGCGGCAGTGCCATTGAGGCCAGTCCTAGCGGCCTTTGGGGGACGATGATCCTGAAAAATGGCACCGCCGATCAGATGGAGGCCCGGCTGAAGGAAAATGGCCTGGGCGGCACGGTTACTTATTACGACCAGGGATACAGCGAAATCGTGGAGAGCCTGGACGGCTTCAGCCGGGTATCCCGGACGGTGCTCTGGGTGGGGCTGGCCCTGTGGGTGGTGGTCCTGGCGGCCTACTGCGTGCTGTTCCCCCTGCAGGAGGGCAAAACTGCCCTGCGGATGTGGACCCTGGGCACAGTGAAGCGGGATATTACCGGGAGCATCTGGCTGTCCTCCGCCGCCGTGGCGGTTATCGGAACGGTGATCGCGCTGGCCGTCAGCATCCCGGGCATGTCCTGGGCCATCGGTAAATTACAGGAGCTGACCGGCTCGGAGCTCGCCATGTCCGTGTCCCCGTGGCAGACGGCGGCCCTGTGCGCCGTGGTGCTGGTCCTGGAGCTGGCAGCCGTGGCCCTGTGCAGCGCCCTCGCCGCCCGCCGGGGCATCCGCAAGGCAGCGTAAACCGCAGAAGGGAGCGATCCGATGACCCCCTACTTTTTCAAGCAAATGCGCAAGCGGACCGGTCTGTGCCTGGTGGTGGTGCTGACGGCGCTGGCGTTTTCCCTGGCCCTGTGCATGCTTCAGCGGTCCCGGGACCAGATGGCCGCGCGCATTGAGGAGGTTTATGACAATCTGGAGGTCCGGTGCAGCGTCACCAACCTCACCGGCACCCAATCGGACCGGCTGAACCTGCCGGAGTGGGTGCTGCGGCTGTTCACCACCGGCATGACCACCGGGAACTTCCAGGAGGATGGCCTGTTCACCCCCTATGTCCGGGATGTACAGGTGCGCTCCACGGTGTACTGCACCCAGCCCGGCGGCACGGTGCCCCATGCCCTCAGCGGCATTACCGGCCTGGCGGCGGACAGCGCCCTGCAGCCGGACTCCGGCTGCACCATCCTCTGGCGGGAGGGCTTCGACGCCTCGGTGTTCCAGGGCAGGGGCTATTCCCTGCTGCTGCCGGAGGAGCTGGCCGCCTGGGAGGATGAGGACGGCTATGTGACCCTGGAGTTTTCCCCTTCGTCCGGTGAAGCGGAGCAGCACCGCTTTCTGGTGGCGGGAACGTATGCCGGCGGGGCCGGGCGGCTGTACTGCCCCTGGTGGGTAGCGCGCCAGCTGTGCCTGGAGGTGTACGGCGCCATCACGATGGACAGCCTGTCCGCCGCCATGGCGGACAACCGGCGCATCGACCAATTCTGGGACGAGTACGGCAGCCGGTATTTTGTGGAGCCCACCCGTGACGGCACGCCGGTGCCCTGGGAGGGGTCCCTGATGTACCGCACCTATCCCTTCGCCCTGGCAATCTATGACGACACGCTGGTCAAGACCGTGGACCAGCTGCACCAGAACCAGAAGCTGCTGGGGCTGGTATCCTGGCTGCTGGGGCTGTCCGCCTTCGGCGTAGGAGCGGTGTTCAGCATCCTGCTGCTGCGTCACCGCAGCCGGGAGCTGAAGCTGCAATACATTCTGGGCCAGGCCCGGGGCGGCATCCTGCTGTGGGCCCTGGTGGAGCACGGGCTGCTGAGCCTGCTGGGCGCAGCCATAGGCGCCGGCGGCTTCTGCATCGTCTTCCGGACGGCCCCGGCCTGGGGGCCGGTGGCGGTGTTCTGGGGGATGAACCTGGCCGGAACGGCTCTGGCGTATCTGCTGACCATGCGAAGGACATTTTTGGAGACGAATTTGGGGAGGGAATGAATATGACCATCGAACTGCGCGACGTATCCTATACCTACGCCGGAAAGTATCAGCGGGTCACGGCGGTGGACACCGTCAGCTATACCTTCCAAAGCGGCACAATGTACAGCATTATGGGCGCCTCCGGCAGCGGCAAATCCACGCTGCTGAGCCTTTTGGCGGGACTGAAGCTGCCCACAGAGGGGGAGATTGCCTTTGACGAGCAGCCCACCCGCTTCATGGATCGCAGCGCCCTGCGGCGGGATACCGTGTCCGTGATCTATCAGGATTTCAACCTGTTCCCGCTGCTGACGGCGGAGGAAAACGTATGTTACCCTCTGCGCCTGCGGAAGGAGGACAAGGACCAGGCGCTGGCGCTGGCCCGGCAGCGTCTGGCGGATATGGGCATCCGGGAGTCGTATTTCCGCAAGCTGCCCAACCAGCTGTCCGGCGGCGAGCAGCAGCGGGTGGCCATTGCCCGGGCCCTGGCTGCGGGCAGCTATGTGATCCTGGCCGACGAGCCCACCGGGAATCTGGACAGCGGCAACAGCCGCATGATCGTGGAGACCCTCCAGCGCCTGGCCCATCAGGAGAAGCGCTGCGTCATCGTGGTGACCCACGATCCCGCCGTGGCCGCCGCGGCCGACGTTCAGCTGCGCATGCAGGACGGCAGACTGACCCAGGAGGAGCAGCAGGCAGAGGCTTAACAGGATAGAATAAACCGAGGCCGGTGGAAAATCCCCCCGGCCTCGGTACAGATGAAAAGCACCGCCCGCAGGCGGTGCTTTCTTTGTTTTTTTTACTCGGCGGGGTAAACAGAAACCTGCTTACGATCCTTGCCCAGACGCTCGAAGCGGACAACGCCGTCGGCCTTGGCAAACAGCGTATCATCGCTGCCGATGCCAACGTTGGTGCCGGCGTGGATGTGGGTGCCGCGCTGGCGGACCAGGATGTTGCCGGCCAGAACGAACTGACCATCAGCGCGCTTGGGACCAAGGCGCTTGGACTCGGAATCACGGCCGTTCTTGGTGGAGCCCATACCTTTTTTATGGGCGAAGAACTGCAGACCAATGTTCAGCATGATGCAGTACCATCCTTTCTATGAGATGATTGCGGGGGAACAGGAGACGTTCACGCCTCCATTACTTCAATGTTTTCCGGATACTCGTCGTGAAGCTGGGCCAGATAAACCATCAGCCCCGTCAAGAGATTCTGACAGGTGCTCTCCGCCGTGGGAGCCAGGCCCCCGGGCAGGCGGAAGGAGATGGCAGTGTCCTGCTCACGGACCTTCACCGCGGCACACAGACCCATCACGTCGTTGACGGTGGCTTCCACCAGGCGCACGGCGCTGGTGACGGCGGCGCAGACAAGGTCCTCCCCCTCTGCGGCGTAGCCGCTGTGTCCCTGCGCATCGAAACCGACGATGCGCGCTTCCTCTGTCAGGAATGTAACGGTCGTCATGCGGTCACTCAGAAGGAGATCTTGCCGATTTCCACCTTGGTGTAGGGCTGACGATGACCCTGCCGTTTGCGGTAACCCTTCTTGGGGGTGTACTTGAAGATACGGATCTTCTTGCCCTTGCCGTTCTTCACGACGGTGGCGTCCACCTTCGCGCCCTCCACCACGGGAGCGCCGAACTTGGTGTTTTCGCCGTCGACGATGGCCAGGACCTGGTCGAACACCACGGAATCACCCGCGTTGACGTCCAGCTTCTCGATAAACAGGGTGTCGCCCTCAGAGACGTTGTACTGCTTACCACCGGTCACGATAATAGCCTGCATTACTTGTTGCACCTGCCTTTCCTTTATTACGGACTCGCTGTCGGGGGCGTCCGGCGTGGCCGGAACTTATGACCCATTCAAAGCGGCTTATAGAGTATAACAGAGAAAACGAGGCTTGTCAATGTCTTTTTGCCGTTTTCCGGAAGATATTCCTTTATATCAGGCTGTCCGGGATCAGGGCGAGGATCTCCCTGACGGATATGCAGCGCTCACGGCTGGTCTGGGATGCGCCGGGGCCTGGAAGGCCACACCGTACCGCCGCCGCATGGGGGAAGCTGCGGCGCCGGTTTTCCGAGCGATATCTCCTGTGCAGAGCGCCTTCTGTTTTCTCCGCCGGACATTCCCTCACGCCCGTTTCTGCTTGCGCTGCAATTGGAGCCGGTCGGCGATCATGGCGATGAACTCCGAATTGGTAGGCTTTCCCTTGGCGGAGTTTACCGTATAGCCGAAATACTTCTGCAGCGTCTCGATGTCGCCCCGGTCCCATGCCACCTCGATGGCGTGACGGATGGCCCGTTCCACCCGGGACGGGGTAGTACAGAACCGTTTGGCTACCTCCGGATACAGTACCTTTGTCACAGCGTTGATCACATCCATGTCATTCACCGCGATCATGATGGCCTCCCGTAGGTACTGGTATCCCTTGATGTGGGCCGGGACGCCGATCTCGTGAATGATGGCCGTCACCATCCCCTCCAGCGCCGGGGCGAAGGGCGCTTCCTCCTGCTCCGGTGCGGAGGCCTGCCGCATCAGCTCCAGCAGTGACTCCTCATTCACCGGCTTCGGCAGGAAGAAATACACGCCCATCTCCATAGCCTGGGCAACGGTCCGCCGGTTGCAGAAGGATGACACCACGATGCATCGCGGCTGTTCGCCGCGTAACTGGTTCATCTGCCGCAGCAGACCGAAGCCGTCCAGGCCCGGCAGCACCACGTCTGTCACCAGCAGCTGCGGCCGCAGCCGCTTTACCATGTCCAAAGCGACTTCACCGCTGTCCGTGCTGCCCACCACCAGGAACTCGCCGGCAGCTTCCATATGCTGGCGCAGCATGGTCCGAAATTCCTCATTGGCATCCGCCAATACAACTGTTACCTTGTTTTCCATCTTGTCCCGTTCCTTTTCCACTCAGATTGCGCAGCCAAGGCTGCCTGTTTCACGACAAAGCAACATTTGTCGCTTGGCCTGCATATAATTTACCAGGAATGGACAGGTTTTTCAAGGGGTAATTGTCGAATGCTCGTAACTTATTTTCGACAAAAGCATATTAATTTGGCGCAAGTGACATATATTGTGTAGCTTAACGGTTTCTTAGCCAACATGTTGTTTCTATCCGCGAACGAAATTCGCCCGATAGGACTCGTTGATTTCCCGCAGTTCCCGCTTTCCCTCGATATAGGGGCGGTACATCTCCTCTGCCCGGCCTCCGCCCAGGTTCCCGCACCCGCCGCAGCCCTGGCAGCCGCCGTCGCACAGGGCCCGCCGCACGATTTCCTCCCGTTGGGCCCTGGTGGTGTCCTTTATGAGCACAGAGCGCATATTTCGCACCTCCCTTCACGACCAGTATACCCGCTCATCATGGGTGTATGCCCAATTTTTTTGGCTCACGCGCCAAATTTCGCCTTGACATTTTGGGCAAAATCCTGTATGATAGTCTCAGTTGTAAAGCACCGAAACTTTACAGAGGAGGGACCGACGTGAAAAATCAGACCTATCGCATGACGATGCTGTTCGATTTTTACGGCGAGGTCCTGACCCCGCGGCAGAAGGAATTTTTCGACCTGTACTACAATGAGGACCTGTCCCTGGCCGAGATCGCGGAGAATTACGGCATCTCCCGCCAGGGTGTCCGGGACGTGATCGTCCGGGCCGAGGCCATCATGACGGACCTGGAGGACAAGACCGGTCTTATGAAGCGCTTTCTGCAAATGCAGCAGCAGGTGCAGGCCATCCTGGACGCCGCCGAGAAGATCCAGACCGTCAACTACCGGCAGTATGACAATCCGGAGCTGGCGCGGCTGGCAGACGAGATCACGCGCAGCGCCCAGGCGCTGAAGGAGTAATACCTATGGCATTTGAGGGACTTTCTGAAAAATTAAGCGCCACATTCAAACGCCTGCGGGGCAAGGGCCGCCTGTCGGAGGCCGACGTCCGGGAGGGCATGCGGGAGGTCCGCCTGGCTCTGCTGGAGGCCGACGTCAGCTATAAGGTGGTCAAGGACTTCGTGGCCCAGGTCACCGAGCGCTGCATCGGCGCGGACGTCCTGGACAGTCTCACCCCTGCCCAGCAGATCGTCAAGATCGTCAACGAGGAGCTGGTGCAGCTGATGGGCGGCACCAACGCCAAGCTCACCTTTGCCTCCAAGGGCCCCACCGTGGTGATGATGGTGGGCCTTCAGGGCGCCGGTAAAACCACCAACGGCGCCAAGCTGGCGGGCCTGATGCGCCGCCAGTTCGGCAAGCGCCCCCTGCTGGTGGCCTGCGACGTATACCGTCCCGCCGCCATCACCCAGCTGCAGGTGGTGGGCAAGCAGCTGGATATTCCCGTTTTCGAGATGGGACAGGCCAATCCCGTGCACATTGCCCAGGAGGCCATCAAATACGCCCGGGACCACGGCCACGATATGGTGTTTCTGGACACCGCCGGCCGCCTGCATGTGGACGAGGCCCTGATGAACGAGCTGAAGAACATCAAGGCGAAGGTGCATCCCAACGAGATCCTGCTGGTGGTGGACGCCATGACCGGTCAGGATGCCGTCAACGCAGCCACTGCCTTCGACCAGGCTCTGGGCATCGACGGCGTCATGCTCACCAAGCTGGACGGCGACGCCCGCGGCGGTGCGGCTCTGTCCATCCGGGCCGCCACCGGTAAGCCCATCAAGTTCGTGGGTACCGGCGAAAAGCTGGACATGATCGAGCTGTTCCACCCGGACCGCATGGCCTCCCGTATTCTGGGCATGGGCGACATGCTCACCTTCATCGAAAAGGCCGAGCAGCAGTACGACGAGGAGCAGGCCCGCAAGCTGGAGGAAAAGCTCAAGAAGAACCGCCTGACTCTGACGGACTACATGGAGCAGATGGACCAGCTGCAAAAGATGGGCAACCTGGGCCAGATTGCCGGGATGCTGCCCGGTGACATGGGCAAGCAGCTGGATGCCGCCAACCTGGACGAAAAGCAGCTCAATCGCACCCGGGCCATCATCCAGTCCATGACCCCTCTGGAGCGGGAGAACCCCTCCATCCTCAACGCCAGCCGCAAAAAGCGCATTGCCGCCGGCTGCGGCATGCAGGTGTCGGATGTGAACCGTCTGCTGAAGTCCTTCGAGATGCTCCAGCAGCTCACCAAATCCATTTCCAAGGGCCGCTTCGGCGGCTTCGGAGGTCCCGGCGGCATGCCCACTCTGGGCAAAGCCAAAAAGGGCAAGCTCCAGGGCTTCGGCCGCAAAAAACGTTTGAAATAAGTGCCCAGGCATTTATATAATTTGAATTCTATTATCATTCTGGAGGAAAAACATCATGGTTAAGATTCGTCTGAGAAGAATGGGCGCCAAGAAGGCTCCTTACTATCGCGTGGTCGTGGCGGATTCCCGTTATCCCCGCGACGGCCGCTTCATCGAGGAGATCGGCACGTACAATCCCTGCGTCTCCCCCGCCGAGATCAAGATCGACGCTGATCGCGCCCGCGAGTGGATCAAGACCGGTGCCCAGCCCACCGATACCGTTCGCGCCCTGCTGAAGAAGGTCGACGTTCTGTAAGGCAGGGGCACCATGAAGGAACTGCTGCTCTACATCGCCAGGAGCCTTGTGGACCATCCCGACCAGGTCACTGTGAACGAGGTGGAAAACGGCGACGAGCTGACGCTGGAGCTGCGCGTGGCCCCCGAGGATATGGGTAAGGTCATCGGCCGTCAGGGCCGCATCGCCAAGGAGATCCGCACCGTGGTGCGCTCCTATGCCCAGCGCACAGGCGTCAAGGCATCCGTTGATATCGTGGACTGACCTCCCGATACCACTGCAATGGCTAAAAAAAATAGGACAGGCGTGTGCCTGTCCTATTTTTTTTACGCATTTTCGTCCAGCTTCCGGAAGATGGGCCGCAGCAGCAGGGCCGTCACGTAGCTGAGGCTGCTGTATCCCACCAGAACCCACACGATGCTCAGATAAAACCCCACCTCCGGGAGAAACACGCACACCCCCACAGGCACCGCCCAAATGGCCCAGATCAGCAGCATCCGGGGCAGGTTCCCCACCGCCAGCAGCAGGGCATTTTTCATGTGATTGCGCCAGGTGTTTTCGTACCGGGCCATCAGCGGAAAAACGAAGGTCATCACCATGGCCGCCAATTGCAGGGCGAACACCGCCATCACCTTCCACAAAAAGGCGTCGTTCAGCCGGGCCACATACAGGTCGAACCCGCACAGAACCGCCACGGCCAGCAGAATCAGCCACACCGGCGTGGCTTTTTTCCAGTTTTCGCCCCATGCACGGAAGAACCGCCGGGCCACATGGCCGTCCTCACCGTCGATGACCTTTCCCAGCACCTGATACAGGGCCGCGCAGGACGCGCCCAGGGTCACCACCGGCAGGGAGCACACCAGCCACAGCACGTTCAGCACGATCAGACTCCATACCCGCTCCATACCCCGGGCGAAGGCCCCGTTGGGGTCAAAAAACGACTTCAGCACCGGTCACTCCCCCTTTGCAAGGTCCCGGAACCGGTGGGCTGTCTCCCGTCCCGACAGCACCCGGGCGGCTCCGGCCGCCAGGGCCTCCATCTCGAACTCCCCGGCCATGACCTCCACCGGCGCGATAAAGCGAACCTTTTTCGTCAGATAATCCGCCACATAGGCGGAGTGCGCTATGCCGCCGGTGAGGATGATGCGGTCAATGCCGCGCCCGGACCCCGCCGCCATAGCGCCGATGGACTTGGCGGCGGTATACAGCATGGCATCGTACACCAGCCTGGCCCTCTCATCGCCCCGGGCCATGCGCCGCTCCACCTCCATGGCGTCGCTGGTGCCCAGGTGGGCCAGCAGTCCGCCCCGTCCCCGTACCAGCTTCATGACGCCTGCCCGGTCATATTTCCCGGAGAAGCACAGCCCCACCAGCTGCTCGGCGGCGATCCCACCGCAGCGCTCCGGCGCAAACAGCAGCTCGTCATCCCGGACGTTGTCCACCATTTTGCCGCCGATGAACAGCCGCACCGACGCGCCGCCGCCCAGATGCAGCACGATCAGGCGGCACCGATCCAAGGGCCTGTGCAGCACCGTTTCCGCGCAGCGAATGGCCATGGCCCGGGTATTCAGGGCGTGCCCCATCATCCGCCGGGGCAGCTCCGGAATCCCGGTGATCCGGGCCATAGGCGGCATTTCGTCCACCGCCACGGGATCGTACACGAAGGCCGGTATACCCAGCGGCTCCGCTATGTCCCGGGCCACCACGCATCCCAGGTTGGAGGCGTGTGCCCCCTGGGTGATGGCGGCCAGATACTCGATCATGTCCCCGTCCACCGCAAAGGCCCCGCTGGGGCACGGCGGCAGCATACCGCCCCGGGCGCACACTGCATCCAGGGTGGTCAGATCGAAGCCCGCCAGCGCCTCCTCCACGCACCGGCGGCGGAAAGGGGCCTGGTCCATAATGGCCCCGAAGGGGGCCAGCTCCTCTCCGCTGTGGCGGATCGTTTTCTGCATCAAGGGCGTCTGCCCGTGAAACACGGCGATCTTGGTGGAGGTGGAGCCGGGATTGATGACCAGAATGCGGTAATCCATGGCGTCAGCCCTCCTTTCGCCGGGGAAACGTCACCCCGTTGCACTTGAGCAGCATCCGGAAGGGGTAATCCCGGTCCAGATAGTTGCGGCAGTACCAGTCATAGGTGGCCTGGGGCAGGTGGACCAGCTCCGGCGCCTCGCAGCGGAAGCTCTCGAAGGTGTGCCGGTCCCCGGACAGCAGGGCCGCCATCAGCTCCAGCCGCCCCTCCTGCCGCAGCCGCTCCATGCACGCGTCCATCACGGCGGCGCAGGCCCGCTCCTCATCGTCGGCCCACAGCTCCTTGTTCCCCAGCCAGAACAGAAATTCCTCCGGGTTCAGGTCCATTTTCGTGGTGATCTGGGACAGCTTGTAAAACCCGGCCCAGTCCCGGTCCCGGAGCACCTGGGTCAGGTACTGCACCAGGCCGTCGTCCAGGGCCACGCAGTCCAGCAGCACCTGAAAGGCGTGCTTTCCGGCGTCCGGGTCCGGCTGCGGCTCCTGCGGGGATTCCTGCTCCCCGTCCCGGCCCAGGAACATGCTTATGGCCGCGCCGGGGTCAAAGCTGTCGTATACCTCCCGGGGGATCTGGGTGCCGTCCTGGGCGGCGCACAGCCGGGCCAGGGTAGGAAAGTCCCCCACCTTCTGCAGCAGCTCCATGCCCCGGGCCACAGGGTCCGTCTCCGTCAGGGTGATACCCTCCGGGGCAGGCCGCTTCCCGTCCATGATCTCGTCGATATATTGCATGCAATAGTCCATCAAGGTCATAAAAAGTTCCTCACTTTGCAGATAACTATCCTAAACTATACCATATCTCCCTCCCCTTTGCAAGGCGCAGCCCCCCTCCCGCATTGACAGAAATTTCCCTCTCTGGTATCATGCAGACAGTTCTGCTCCGGAGGTACTCCCCAATGACCGTTGACGAAATCAAGGCCCGCCAGCTGGCGGCCCAATATCTGACCCGCCCGGGAGAAATGATCGACGTGGCCGCCGGGCTCTGCGGGGTCCAGGCCCAGTTCCTGCCCCAGGCCCTCCACGGTCTGGCCATCCGTTCCACGGATTTCTCCCCGGCTCTGGCCCAGGCCCGGCTGGTGAAAAACTGGACCCTCCGGGGTACTTTGCACATTTTCCCGGAGGAGGACCAGGCCCTGTATCTGGACCCGGACCTGTACCGCAGCCATGACTGGACCATCCCCGATTTCTGGAACAGCCGCCCGGATTGGTCTCTGTCGCCCCAGCGTCAGGAGCTGTTCACTCAGGTGATCCTGAACGCCCTGTCGGGCGGTCCCCAGACCCGGGAGCAGCTGAAGGACCTGTGCCGAACCCAGGGCATGACCCCGGCCGAGGAGGGCAGCCTGTTCCATCCCTGGGGCGGCGGCATCCGCCAGCTGTGTCAGCGAGGCTTTCTCCACTACGCCGTCCGGGAGGAGAAAACCCTCTGTCTGTCCCGGCTTATCCCGCCCCTGTCCCGGGAAAAATCGGCTTTGTCCCGGGTCAAAAGAGCCCTTGTCCACACCTGTCCCACCACCGTTCACGACCTGATGTACTTTTTCCGCGCTTCTTCGACCCAGGTAAAGGGGTGGCTGGATCAGCTGCCGGTCCGGAGCATTGTCTGCGATGGGCGGACATACTTCTATTCGGAAGGCTCCCCGGAGCCGCCGGATATCCCCCGCTGCCTGTTCCTGGCGGGCTTCGACCAGCTGCTGCTGAGTCATGAGAAGAAGGAGAGTCTCTACCTGGCCCCGGAGCACCTGCGCCAGGTGTTCAGCCTGGCGGGCATCGTGTCCCCTACAGTACTTTTGGACGGGATTATTGCCGCAAAATGGCAGAAAAAGGGCCATACCGTCACGGTACAGCCCTTTGTATCCCTATCCGCGTCCGACCGGTCCGCCATTTCCCAGGCGGCAGAGTCCCTGTGGCCGGACCTAAAGCATCTGAAATTTTCTTAAAGACATGAGCTTCTCGGCGTTCCGCTGAGATTCAGGACGGCCTCCAGCACGCCGCCGCCTACAGCCAGGGCTTTATCCGACGCGGTGGTGCAATACTCCGGCTTGCACCGGGGGTCCACGTCGCCGGACTTCATCCCCTTGAAAACAGGCGTTCCGTCGGCTAAAATCCCACGCAATACGCCGTCAATGGTGCATTTCATGAGTTCTCCGTCCACCTCACCGGCTATGTCCCCAGCCCGGACCACCGCGCCAATTTCCAGCTTCTGGCAGAATATCCCGTCCGCCGGGGCCCGCAGCACCCGCTCCCCGGCGTATCCGCCGATGAGCCCGGGAATGTTGGTGTTGGGCAGGGCGCTTCCCCGGTAGATCACCCGGCCCAGGGTATGGCCCCGCATGGTCTCCACCACGGCGTGGCAGTCCTCCCCCGCCGTGAAGCCGGGTCCGATGCCGACAACAACCGGCGCATCGTCTATTTTCGTGCCCAGGTTGCGCTTGGCCAGGATGGCATCCACCAGGGCGTCGGGCCGCAGCTGGGCGCGGCAGGCACAGTCCGGGTCCGCCAGCACCGGGATCAGGCCCCGGCGCAGCAGGCTCTCCGCCTCCTCGACGCTGTCCGCCCGACGGGCGGTCACATCCTCCACCGTCATCTCCCCCAGCAGGATAGCCTGGGAAAAGCAGACCGTGCGGCGGATGGCAGTGGGAGCGGGCAGGTCAGTCATGACCACCTGCATCCCGGCCCGGTGCAGCCGCAGGGCAATGCCGGAGGCGATATCCCCGGCGCCGCGAATGAGAACCTTCATGAAAATCCCTCAATTCCCTGTTTTTTTACAAGAATAGCATGTTCCGGCCCCACCGTCAAGGTTGACGCAGGAGCCGGAAGCTGATACAATAACGGCATGGAACAGAAATTAACGTACAATCTGGCGGTCCGGCTGTTTTCCGACGAGAAATGCTTCGGGCCAGGGGTAGCACAGCTGCTGCACCGGGTGCAGGAGCTGCATTCGCTGCGGGCGGCAGCCATGTCCATGAACATGGCCTATTCCAAGGCGTGGACCATCACCAAGCACGCCCAGGCCGCCCTGGGCTTTCCGCTGCTGCACTCCATCACCGGCGGGCGAGGCGGCGGCGGCGCGGAGCTGACTCCGGAGGGAGAGCGGCTGCTGGAAGCCTACGATGACTACTGCCGCCAGCTGCGGGCCTTTGCCGACGGCCTGTTTCAGGAAAAGTTCGGCTATTTACAGGAAAAATAGCCTTTGACAGGCTGAAGCGAGACTGTCAGAAAAGCCTCGCAGAGTTCGCGGCCCGCAGGCCGCGAATAAGGTTTGATCCATTTTTCGCGGCGGCGCCCCCCAAGGGGACTTCCGTT
>ERZ780040.93-NODE-93-length-21838-cov-4.12156_pt1 | contig 21838 bp, 19 predicted proteins | sample MGYA00511852_ERZ780040 | MGnify/ENA primary metagenome ERZ780040 (study PRJEB29588, sample SAMEA2150866) | human gut metagenome | biome: human gut; feature: human-associated habitat; material: faeces | place: Denmark | collected 2008/2010 ... | reverse complement strand
GGTCGCGCGGAACCCGGACGGGCGACGAGGTGCGCGACTCGACGCCCACCACGATGGCTTCGTTCGTCACAAATCCCCGCATCCGCCGCCCGAAGGTGGCGATCCCCCGGCGCAGCCCCTCGCCGATAAACGAGGGCATCCACTCGTCGAGCCGCGAAGGGATAATACCGGGGATATAGGAGGTCTTGGGCAAGACCGCGCTGGGGCGTCCGGCTACGAAATCGGCGACGCGCTGCGCCGGGGCGACCTGATGCTCGCCGCCGTGCTGCCGGGCCAGCTCTTCGAACTGCTGCTGGAACTTTAACCCGGCCAGCTCGCCCCATTCCGCACGCAGGTGCTCGAAATCCGCGGGCCGCACTTCGGTCACCATGCCCGAATTGGCATAGGGCGACGTGCGGCCGCTGGGCGACATGCCGTTGACCACCGACTGCGCGGCATCGGTCATGGCCGGAACGATGAACCCGCCGGGGCACATGCAAAACGAGTAGACCCCGCGGCCGGCCTCCTGGCTCACCAGCGAATAAGCCGCCGCCGGAAGGTATTCGCCCCGCGTCGGGCAGTGGTACTGGATCGAGTCGATCAACGCCTGCGGATGCTCGATACGCACGCCCATGGCAAAGGCCTTCGCCTCGACGCGCACGCCCCTGCGGTAAAGCAGCTCGTAAATATCGCGTGCCGAATGTCCCGTGGCCAAAACCACGGCCGCCCCTTCGACAAACGTGTCGCCGCACCGCACGCCCCGGATACGGCCGTTGCGGATTTCAAGATCCGTAACGCGGCTACCGAACACGAACTGGCCGCCCGAGCCAAGGATCGTCTGCCGGATATTCTGCATGATGCGCGGCAACTTGTCGGTTCCGATATGCGGATGGGCTTCATAGAGGATTTCGGGCGTGGCGCCATGGAACACCAGCGTCTGCAACGCCTTGTTATAATCACCGCGCTTCTTGCTGCGTGTGAAGAGTTTGCCGTCCGAGAAAGTCCCCGCACCGCCCTCGCCGAAAGCGTAGTTCGAATCGGGATCGACCGCCCCGTTGCGGTTGATCCGCGCAATGTCGACCTTGCGCGCTGAAACGTCGCGCCCCCGCTCCAGGATAACAGGCTTCAGCCCCAGCTCGATCAGCCGCAGCGCCGCGAAAAGCCCTGCCGGGCCCGACCCCACGACTACGACCTCGGTATGTCCCGACACATCAGGATAATCGAAATGCACGGGTGCGGGCTGCGGCTCCCGGTCGACATAGACCTCCAGCGTCAGGTTGACCTTCGGTTGCCGCTGCCGGGCGTCGATCGAGCGTTTGACGACCCTCACCAAGGCAATATCGTGCTCCGGCACACCCAGACGCCGCGCGGCAAGCGAAGTGTAATACTTCGCGTCGGCAGCCTGGCGGGGCGTTAAAACGAGTGCGACATTCTGCGGCATAAGCGGATAAATTGCCTACAAAAGTAAATAAAAAAGGCTTATAATCACCCGCTCCGGATTGTGAATTGTGAATTTTTATATACCTTTGCACATAGCAAGCGGATATGGTGTAATTGGTAGCCACGTCAGACTTAGGATCTGATGCCTTACCGGCGTGGGGGTTCGAGTCCCTTTATCCGCACAAAGGAGCCTTTTTTCGAGGCTCCTTTTTTGTTGCCTGTCCGGCGCAAAAAGAGGAAAACCGACTGTATATCATCATTTTGCAAAGGCTTCGGCCGATTCCCCGAACCGGAAGCGGAAAGCAGTTCGCGGCGAACTCGCGGGAGCACGAAAGGGAACGGCCCCGAAAAACGGGCCGTTCGGCGAAGTTTGCTCCCGAATACAGATGCACCGCGTTGTTTTTCTGCGTTTTACACCGTAATAATTCTCTCTTGCAGGCGTTTTGTTAACCCCAAAATTTCAACGTCATGAGACAAGATGGAAAACACGGTAAAATAGCCCCAGTAGCGACGGTTTAAAATGACCCGTTGAAAACGGATGAAATTGACCACTATAAAACGGTCGAAATTGACCCACCTAAAACGGAGCAAACAGACCCCTTCGGGGATTTGAGTAAAAAGTAGTTGTTCAAAGGCTTAAAAGGAGTCGGATTTTGTTAGCTTGAAGCAAAAGCAAACCAAAATCTGAGAGATCATGCCTAACATACCTTTGAAAATGAACAAATTACGAACGATTATTCGACTGTACACCGAACGCGTGGGCTTACGGGCTATCGCCGAGATGGCCCGTACTTCGCGTAACACGGTAAAAAAGTATGTCAACAAGTGGAACACTCAGAGCCTTACCTACGAGGAGTTCCTTGCCAAGAGCGATGCTGAGCTTTACGCCCTGTTCTGCATTGAAGAGGTTCCTGAGGAACCTAATCCCCGCACAGATGCCCTTGAGGCTTTCATGCCATCAGCGAGCAAAGAGATGTCCCGTAAGGGTATGACCAGCCATAAGCAATGGGAGCGTTACCGCGTGGCCCATCCTGACGGCTACAGTCTGACGCAGTTCCGGGTAGCCTTGCGGCGCTACGAACGCATCAGTAACCCGTCGATGCGTATGAAACATAAGGCTGGAGATAAGTTGTTCGTGGACTATACGGGCAGTAAACTGTGGATCTATCCGCCGGGCGGACAACCCCGGGAGGTGGAAGTGTTCGTGGCTATCCTCGGGTGCAGCCTGCTGACTTATGTGGAGGCAGTGGAGAGTCAACGCAAGGAAGATTTTATTACAGCCTGCGAGAACGCATTCTATTACTATGGCGGCGTTCCCCGTGCTATCGTTCCGGACAACCTTAAGAGTGCCGTTACCAAAGCAAGCCGTTATGAAGCTATCCTTAACACGGAGTTCGAACGGTTCGGAGAGCATTATGGGGTAACAGCTTATCCCACCCGGGCACGCAGTCCCAAGGATAAGGCCCATGTGGAGAATGCGGTTAAGTTGACGTATAAGGACATCTTTACGGTCATCGAGCCTCTCGGTCGCTTAACGTAGCTATCCGCGGAACTCTTGAAAAGCACAACAACAAGAACCTGGATCGCCGCAACTACTCGCGCCGCAGTTACTTCGAGGACGTGGAACAGGAAGCCCTCGGCCCTCTGAACCCGATCCGTTACCAGATGAAGAAGCATATCGTCACTACGGTCGACAAATATGGCTATGCACGCCTACACGAAGACATCCACTACTACAGCGTCCCGCACATCTACATAGGCAAGAAAGTGCAGTTGTCTTATACCGCTACCGACGTGGAGATCCGCTACAACTACGATATTATAGCCCATCATACCCGCGACCGACACAACTACCGCTATACCACCGTCACCGAACATCTTTGTCCCAAACACCGTGCAGTTATGGAGTGGTCTCCCGAGCGGTTCGTCGAGCAAGCCGCTGCCATACACGAGGATGTAGAGCATTATATCCGCAGGGTACTTGAAAAGACCCGTTATCAGGATCAGGCCAACAAGATGTGTTCAGGCATCCTGAACTTCGCGCGTAAAGCCGGGCCGGAACGTCTTGCGGCAGCCTGCCGTCTGGCCGACAGCTATGGTAAGTACAGTTTCAGGGAGATACAGGATATACTCCAGAACAAATCGGAAGCGATAGACCTTCCCGAAGAGCCAGCCGATATGCCCGAGCACGAGAACATCAGAGGTAAAGAGTATTACAAATAATCCACTAAAACCAATAAGTCAATGAACAATCAGACCTTAGAGAAACTGCGCCAGATGCGCCTGTTCGGTATGCACGACGCTTTTAAAACCTCGCTGGAGAACACCATTAAAGAGAAAATGACACAGAACCAGTTCGTCTCGCATCTGGGCCACAGCGAGTTCGACAACCGTAAGAACCGCGCCGTAGAGCGAGCCGTCAGGGCTGCCCAGTTCCGCTACAACGCTACGCTGGACGATGTCGACTACACCTTCGAACGGGGATTGGACCGTAATCAGGTCGAACGCCTTGCCGCCATGGAGTTCGTGCGCGACCACAAAGACCTAATCATTACCGGTCCAACCGGGACAGGTAAGAGTTATCTAGCCACCTCGCTCGGTTATAAGGCCTGCCAGGACGGCTTCCGGGTAATGTACGCAAGTACGGCAAAACTGATGAGCCAGCTCAAAATATCCAAGGCCAAAGGCACGATACTGGCCGACCTGAAACGTATCGAGCGAGTCGATATGCTGATCCTCGACGACTTCTGTATGCAGCCGCTCGACGCCCGGTCACGCGGCATACTGATGGACATTATCGAAGACCGCCATCAGCGGCGCTCGACAATGATCACATCGCAGATCCCCGTCAAGGACTGGTACGACGTGATCGGCGAGAAGACCATCGCCGATGCCGTGCTCGACCGAATCGTACACCATTCGCTGCGTGTCGAGTTGTTCGGAGAGTCGATAAGAAAAAAAATCTAAATCTGAAAATGCCTATGGATAGATGCCTGCGGTTGCAAAAACTACTCTCTTGTTCTTTTAAAGCGAATAGTTATCTTTGCAGTGTCGGTCGACACAATCCCAACCGTTTTATGGGCGAGAACTAAGTAGGGTTCTCGCAATAAACCGGGATAAAAGACCTACAGAAAAATGTTGTTTAACCCGGGCAAAATCACATCCTTTTAGACCCCAATCCGGACAACAACTTTTTACTCTTTTTGCTTCGCAACTTTAGGGGGGCATCTTCCTCCGTTTTTTAGGGGACAATTTTACCGTGTTTCCCAATAATGCGCTTACGTCGGTATTGCTCCAGTTTATTGCGGTCGAGCCCCAAAGCCTCACAAACTTTATCCGATGAGAGGAACATCGGACGGTCGCTTTGGCGGCACAGATGCTCGAAGAGCAAGGTAGATTGGAGCAGTACGAAATGTGTGCGGAGTAGGCTTTTAAAAGTGTCGGTCTCCACCAGATAGTAAGTTCTTTCAGAGGATTGAGAGGACATGATATTGGATATTAGATGTTACGGATAGCCTTTTTAAGCTGTTTGCGGCGCTGGTAATCCAACTCCGTGCGCTCGATGAACTGCGTGATCTCGGCGGAGGAAAACAGAAGGCGCCGACCGAAGCGGAAGCCCGTAAGTTGTCCGCTCGTCCGATAGCGGCGCAGTTGGCGGTCGCTCATCTTCAGCAGGTCGCAGACTTCTGCGACTTCCAGAATCGGCATCCCGCAAAGCATGTTACGATGCCGTTTCATATAGGAAATATCCTCACGGATATCCTTGAGCATTTCGAACATTTCTTCCATACTTGTCATAAGCGGTTTGTTCTAAGTGTTGCTGCTGCAAAAATGGCACGAAGGTATGAGGTATTTATATCAGTAACCGCTTACTGATATGAGATTTATCGTAGTATGCTTAGGATCAGCAGGAGTCAGACGTCCGAAAATTTGCCCACCAGCTTTTCTTTGAGCATATCGACTTCCCGAGCGATCATCGGATGAGTGATTTTCGCATAGATTTGGGTCGTTGTGATATGCTTATGCCCCAACATCTTGGAAAGGGTCTCCATAAAAACTCCGTTTTGAAGGCAGATCGTGGTAGCATAGGTATGCCTCCTTGTGTGAAAGGAGAGCTGTTTGTCTATGCTGCATTCACGGGCAATATTTTTAAGACTGTCGTCGATGGAATCGAGGGACGGAATTTAAAAAAGAGAGCGATTGCCTGCCAGACCTCGATACTTATCCAGAATGAACAAAGGATAGGGCAACAGCGTGACGACATATTTCGTCTCGGTTTTCTGGCAGTTACCGCTGATCCACCAATCGCCGTTTGTATCCTGCTCCAGCTGATCATAGGTCAGCGCCGACATGTCAGCATAACAGATACCCGTAAAGCACGAGAAGAGGAACATGTCCCGATTAAAATCCTGGCTTTTGTAACGCAGGCGGGTTGTCATCATGCGATGCAGTTCTTCTTCGGTCAGGAAACTCCGGTCTGGATTCAGAACCGTATAGCTATATAATGCAAATGGATTACGTGGCATCCAGCCGTTGTTAAAGGCAATCTTGACGACATATTTCAGGCATTTTAGATACCCGCAAACCGTCATCAGTTTAAGGCCCCGATCGGATTTCAGATAGACGTGGAACTATTCGATAAAAGATTGTTCCAACTCGGACAAAGGCATATCGCTTACATGATACTCCTTTTGCATTAAAACACGCAAATGGTCGATAGTATTGCAGTATCGCTTCCAAACTCCATCACAACAGTCTATACCGATGCGCTTTTGATAATCGCTGGTAAATTTTTCAAACGCGTCCAACAGCATACGGTATTTATTTCCGTAGCCCAGATATGCATTCTTGACCTTCTCAGCCGAGACGAACGAATCCCGATCACTGATGGACTGATAATGCTGGTTGATCTGGGCACGGATTATTATCCAGATGGCGGTCAATGCGGTCGGCCTCAACGCTCTTGCCTTTACTCCTTTTTAGATAGAATAGAACTTTAAATTTGGTAAATTTCCAAATAACTTCAAAAAATATACTCAACACGGTTTCACTGTCACCTCTATTTCAAGTCTTTTTTATATTTCCAACCATATCCATATGCACTCTTCTGACGTCCAGCGAGAGCATTGTTCACATTATCGGCCCGTGTAACATTGAAATAGGAGATTATTTCATCGAATGAATGAAATTCTTTCGCAACATTACCATTATCATCTATTGCAACAATAATATTTACTTCCGCCGCATATTCATGAAGTACCTGTTCTGCAATATCGAAACCATTATCTTCTAAGAATGTCTGAAATTCCGTCTGAGTTTCTTCTTCTATATCAAATTTAACCAAATTAAGAGTTTCCTCTATTACAAAACCATCTCGCTCGTCATCAAGATCATTCTCGTCCAATTTCTCTATATTAAATGTGTTTGGAAAGCAAAATAAGTCTCGATTAAAACATCTTTTCTTAACGAAGTCTTTTTCTTCTTCGGTTAGAGGTAATTTGGTTTCCCATATTTTATCACATACGGAGTTATAAATAACCATTCTTTCATTTATAAATGCTTCGTAAAGTTCGCCTATTTTGGCTTTTATAATCTCTACTTCTTTTGTAAGGTAATGTGTATGTGAATGTCCCCAAGTCTGCTTATTATAGCCATACTGAGGATCATAAGCTTTGTAGGTATACTATAAGTTGTGTTTCGGCGTAATTCAACATATCGACAAGTCTCTCAATATCATTACTCTCATATTGTTGAACTATCTCAAATTTACACTTTTTAAAAGTCGAATACGCTCTCCAGAATCCGCCATTTGTCGGACCAGTCACGGGACTGATATGTTCCCTATGCCTTATTTGAGGATCTCGTCTAGTCTGTCCAATATATACCTTCCCATCCGGAAAAGTGTACTTATGAAATGTATCCTTTCATTATTGTAGCAAAGTTCGGATAATATTTAATTAATAAATTAAATATATCTGCATTATAAATGCCGAATTCAATAACTCGCTCGTCAGAATAGGCCACATCATTTTGAGCAATTCACATCGAACAGGCGAGAAATACACCTAACTCAATGCCATCAAATATTCAAAGCTACTTGAGCGTTCCACAACATCATGCCTTAGCAAATGATACCGCCAAGGTTTACCCCCATTTTTCAAGGTATACTCCGTTGCATTCTTGCAATATTCCTCGGCAGCTTTCTTTTTTGCCTGCACATCTTCATCGGAAATATCTTTAAGGGCTTTTGTTTCTATCATGTAAATACATTCCGATGTTTCGACTATGAAATCCGGTTCATAGCGTTTGGCTCCATTTGCCCAATATATGTTGAATTGGTTAGGTGCTGGTCGCAACCACCTCAATACATCATTATCCGACTCCAGCACATTCGCAAAATCGAGCTCGGTTTTGCTGTCGAACTTACACTCCGTATAATACGATTTCAAGAAACCGGTAAATATGAATTTACGCACAAAGCTTGGTTTTACAGAATCTCTGAAATCAATTCGTCCAAATCCGTCTAATTCTGTCAAATGCTGATCGACTATTCCAGAAAAAGGCAATACATTCGGTTTCAGGTATCCCAACGGCGTTATCACAAAATGCCTCTGCATCTGGTCAAAAATAGAGTTGGCGATTGCAACTTTAAATTGATTTACAACTTTTGCTAAATCAGTCTCGTTATCAACATTCTTCTCTATGGCTTCGACAGCCTGTCCGGCCAAATGATAGAGGAGTTCTGAGTTTTCGTCATAGTCGATTTCTTCGTGATCGATCAACGCATTCACAATCTGATTAACAGGAGTATCAAATTTCCTTCCTGTTATCACTTGCAACACTTCCATCGATTTCTCTCCAGCACCTACACTTATTCGAATAATCTCATCTTTCAGTGCAGGCAGATCAAATCCCATTCGCGTATCAAGATCAAACCACTTGAATTCAGCTTTATATGCCTCCTTTTGAATGGTCATACGTGGAATTTCTATAATATTGTCTATAAATTTCTTTACAACAACCTCCACAACTGAATCCACTTCTGCAAGCAACGGTTTTGCCTCTTCATCAGCAAAAAGCGGATTAGTCTCCTTCGCCTTTTTAATTATCTCATTCCGCGTAAGGACCTTAATCGCATCTATTACCTTCGGGTTGGACAACTCCTTAGCTGAGCGCACCGAACTGTTCATCTTGGGAATCACCGTCCAAACAGCTCGTTGAGCATCCATTACAGCCTTTGCATTCTTTTTCTCGACCTCCGTCTTTGCCTCTTCGATGGTTTTCTTCTCCTGGAAATCAATTATGGTAGCAGCCGTAACCACTTTACCGGGCTCGGGAGTTAAATCCTCATCATCAAGTTCAACGTAAGAGACCTTACTCAATACCGAGTTCGGATCATTAGCTTTGGCGATAACGGCTTCAAAATTTTCATGCGCAATCACCGTCAATTTATCAATATCGGCATATCCCGTACGTTTCCCACCATATGGCAAGCGTAGACCTCGACCTATCTGCTGTTCAACCAATATAGGCGCATCGGCCGCTCGTAAAGGCACAATGGTATACAGATTGGTTACATCCCAACCCTCTTTAAGCATATTTACATGAATAACGATCTCTATCTTATTGTCCGGCTTCTCCAGCGAAACAAATAGCTTATCTATCTCCTCATCTTTCTTGGTCGAGCTGTCTATTTGAAGCACTTTACCTGCATACCTCCCGTCAAACATTTCGTTCTGTATTCTATTGAATGTTTCGGTGGCATGTTGAATACTTTTGCAAACGATCAAAATAAAGGGTTTTACCAGAGGCTGATTATTATTTTTGGCATACATCTCCAAATGCAGTTTCGTATGTTCATGGACACTCACTGCATCTTCGATTTTAAGTATATCCAACTCCTCATCGGTCATATTGCCCCGGCTGAAATTCCTTCGCTTGGCAATGGTCGGTATCTTCACATATTTCCCATCGGCCAACGCTTGAGCCAGATTATATTCATAGACAATATTCTTAAACGATTTTCCTTTTTCATCGGTAGGCGTAGCCGTCATTTCGAGACCCAATATAGGACGCAATTCATTGATGGCTTTCTTCGAAGCATCGGCATGATACCGGTGCGCTTCATCCATAAGGATAACCAAGTCATCCAACGAAAAGAGGTAATCGAAATATGACTGCCCCAAATATTCCGATAGGCGGCGCATCTTGGGAGCTCCCTTTTTCCCACCTTCTTTACTCTCGGTATTAAACTTCGATATATTGAAGATGCTTATTTGTATCTGATTATCTGAAAACAGGTTACGGGCCTTGTTGTAATTATCTCCGGTTATAATTAAAGGCTCGTTATGCACAAACTCCGATATCCCCTTAAATACATATTTTTCATATGAAGGGTCGCCAAAATCACGCATCAACTTCTCGTAAAGCGTGAGATTTGGAGCCAAAATGAAGAAATGCCTGATGCCTTTTGCCAGATAGAGATAGGCAATACAAGCCCCCATCAACCGGGTCTTTCCGATACCGGTTGCTATCGAGAATGCAAACGATGGAAAATCGCGTTCAAAATCCTTGCAGTATGGGCAGACTTCCTTTACACGTTGTAATTGCTCTTTTAGATAAACCTCATAAGCTACCGCTTCGGCCTCCTTATCCGATTGTCGTTCGGGTTTCGACAAAGAAAGTTTGTCTACAAGGCGAGTTAGCACATCGAGTGCTTCGGCCAGCGGTTCCCGAAGCGACAGGCGTTGTTTTATCGTGTTTGCAATAGTATTCATACCGATAGATTAAAATAGTTCCTATTGTCCCTCAATCGTTTCTTTGGCCACCTCGCTATCTGTAGCGTATTCGAACTCGTCCTCCATCGGCCCCTCTTCCTCGTCGTCGATGTGGGGCAGGTCGATGATGTTGAGCGAATAGTCGTCGTGGGCAAATTCGCAGCGCCCCAGCAGCATCTGCGGAATCTTCTTTATAGAAATGTTAGAAAATGCCTGCTTGCACTCCTTTTGGAACGACGTACAACATATCAATAAGCTCTCGCCTTCGGTCATTGTCTCACGTATGGCGGCAAGTCCCTCCACCGTCATGAACTGCGTCGTAGTGTAGATGAAGTCGCTCTCGGACGAGTAGCCCTGCTTCCAATAGACATCCGCCGAAGGAGCATAGGTAAATCCCTCCTGCTTGGCCATTGCCGCCGCCAGCATATCGGCATTGTACTCCTTGTTGATTACCAGGTTCCCAAACTTGTCCTCTTTGAGCAGGCTCGGTGCCAGTTCATAGAATTTGAAGCCGTTTCCGCCCTTCCAGTTCTGCGCTTTGGAGATTCCTCCCTGATCGGTTCCGTCGGTCACCATCTTCAGACGGGGAACGCAGTGCGTATAGGCGTGCTGCCCCAACTCGACCCCGATATAGCGACGTTCCATCTTCTGCGCCACGGCGGCCGTGGTTCCCGACCCGAGGAAACTGTCCAGCACCAGGTCGCCTTCTTCAGTTACTAAACTAATACATCTTTGAATAAGTTTCTCTGGCTTTTTCCCTTTTTTAAAAGTTACGTTTCCTTCTTTTGCAATACCTTCCCACGCAATATCTGTCCATATATCTGTTAATGGCATAGATGCGCAAATTTCTCCATTTATCTTACATATATTTTTATTGTAAAAAGCTAATTGCTGTCCATTTATTATATACACATCATCCTTATCTTCTCGTTTAAGTTTGAAGATTTTATCTCTATGGATTAGCGATTCAGCTTTTATATCTAATATTTTCTGACCTGCTCCAGAATCACTGATAGCTGTATATCTACAAATTCTATGAGCATTTCTTATGATAAATTCATTATATTTTTTTATTAGACTTTCTGGATTTAGGCTTCTTGTTTTTTGTGTTTCGCTGAATACCTGAGCAACAGGTTTAAATATCCAGTCTTCATAAGATGCATCTATATTGGTAATATATTTATTATATGCATAATCAGGATTTCGTTTAGCTCTCAATTGATTTTCTCGAAGCCTTTTTCTATCCTTTACATAATTAAAATATATTCGGAGGCCACAAACATCCCAGGATTGACTGTACTAAACGCAGAAGGGGAACGAGCATCAATGGTTATTCTGTTCATGAAGTTTTCCCGATGAAAAATTTCATCAAGAATTACTTTACAATAGTCAGCCTCATTATCATCAAGATGTACAAAGATCGCCCCGTCATCTCTCAATAGATTGTAAAGAATAGCAAATCTTTCATACATCATATTTAGCCAAATCGAGTGTTCAATTCCGTCATCGTATCCTATTTCCTGCCCATCTGCATTAATTCTTGCTCCTGTATTAAAGGGCGGATCGATATAGATACATTTGACGGCACCCGTATAGTTCTCTTCGAGGGCTTTGAGGGCAAGCAGGTTGTCGCCGTGGATGAGCATATTGCCGTTCCAAGGTTTTCCGTTGGGTAAGGTGCCCGTCTCGGCGGTACCATACGAATAGTCGGGATTCTCAATGAGAATCCGCGGTTCAATCGCCTCGCGCGGATCATCCTTTCCAATCCACGTCAGTTCCAGTTTCTGCAATTTCTTATCTTGTGCCATTGTTATCGGTTAATATTTTGTTAATTCTTTTTTTCTCTTGTTCAATATATTGTAATGATGAGTCTCTCATTTATATATCATCTGCTATAGCTGACCTATCAATGGCGATTAAAACTAATTGCTTAGATAGCTTGATTAGCAAGACAAGGTGTTACGATTTTACACTCTACTTGATTTTTTATTTGAGGCGAAAGTTTAGCTAAAATCAATCCTTCTTGAATCATTTCATAATTGTTATTCAAGAAAATCGCTACGACTTGTATATCTTGAACCATTAACATATATTCCTTATATGCTTTATACTTTTGCTTGTTTAAATAACGAACATTCTTGTTATGTCTTATAGGCAATAAGAAATCTAAAAAAGTATTGGTTCGATCCAAACTATCAATTGCGTTTTTGATTTTAGACACTATATCATCTTCTTGAAATATGAACACATTGCAAATCTCTCGTATATTATTTGAATCGATATTATTTACACAAGCGGATCTTACCTTGCAACCACTGTCTCTCCTGTTCGTTGTTCAATATTTTGAATCGGAGCTGTCATTTTTTCATTAACGGCTTGATTATCGCGACGAGTTTTTTCGTTATCTTCGTGATTGTGTTGCAGTTGCTTGTATAGTACATACAATGTTATCAAACTGGCGATTACTAAACCAATATAACTTCCATAAAACGACAGCCAATCTGAACTGCCTCCGACAATCGGCGAGAAGGCGGGTATAAAGATAATAAAATTCAGCAAAACGGGAGCACCCAATCTGATTAAGATTGCCCACCAATATTCTTTGAGGAACGCCTTGAACAAGGCCCACTTTTTTTGAGGTTCGCTCTCATATGATTCTCCATTTAATGGTAAACAGTTCAGTTTGCTGGATCTTCTGTTGCAGCATCTTTTCAATACGGCTTAAAAGTAGCTCTTTTTTTTCATCGATTTCATCTTGAGCATTAAAAAGATTCTGTCGCTTCTCGATACGCTTACGTTCCATCTCCTTGATGGCTCTTTGAGCTTTTACCTTCTCTTCCAGTCGGCCGATCTTTTTGGCTTCCGATTTCCGAAGGCGTATCTCCTGATCCAAATCCGAGATTTCGCGCTCCAAAGCGAGCTTCATATCGCCGGCCCAGTTATCCAGTTTCTCCATCTCTTCATCGAAAAAGCGGTTGTTTCTGTCTGAGGAAGAAGAAAGAATATCATGGTTCAGCTCTTCAACCTTATCGCACAAACAATCGGCAGTTGTAATGTCTACTCCGGTTTGTGACAGCAGACATGCCGGAAGCAGGAGCATCCGTTCGGCAATTTCGGGATAGACCCAATCGCCGCTATCGGTAAGGCAGGCAATAACCAGATGATCCTCCGGCTCAAAAGAATCGATGGATATCTTCTCTACCCGCATGGTACCGCTTTGGCCTACGAGGTCGTCAAGCAGCTTGGTTCGCCCTGCCGTGTGCGTATAATCAAACTCGATATATGCCGGCGTGTGAAGTGGCTCCCGATACTTGGCCAAAATGTCCTTGGCCAAAGGACTGCTTATACGATAAGGTCGCACTTGCTCGTCTTCACACTCTTTCGACAAAGTATAGATCGACCCGTCGATATGAAGCGTGAAGGCATAGCGATCTTCATCGAATGTGGCCTCTCCCTCCAACGCATGCCGCGTTAGAAGCCAAAGACGTTTTTCAAACAGGTCGAGATTTTTCCGACTTTGAGCCAGATTGTCTCTCAACTTCTCCTTGACCGATTCATCGAAATTTTCCAATAAAGCCGAGCGGGCTTTTATCATCTTCTCGGATATTTGCTCCTGCAATTCTGACTGCAACCTGTCAAATGCAGCCTCTATCTCATCAGTCGTTCGACATTCGTCGTATATTTGTGCTATGCGTTTTTCAAAATCGACACCATTGCCTATGCTGCCCAAAATCTCATCACTGGCACCAAACACACCATTGAAGAGCTGGAACTTCTGATCCAACAGTTCATACACACGTATATCGGCCGCATTACTTTTATTGAGGAAGTTCACAACTACGACATCGAATTTCTGTCCATATCGGTGGCATCGACCTATTCGCTGTTCGATCCGCTGTGGATTCCATGGCATATCATAGTTCACTATCAAAGAGCAGAATTGCAAATTGATACCCTCGGCGGCAGCTTCGGTAGCAATCATGATAGTGGCTTCATCCTTAAAATAATCAACGATAGCCGCCCGCCTGTCGGCCGTAAGGGATCCCGTAACCTTGGGCGTGCCTTTATGCTTCTTCAGCCATGCCTGATAAATAGCCGTCGATTCTTTATCGGTATTAGTCCCGTTAAATCGAACAACCTTACCCTTATATCCCCTCTTTTCGAGATGTCCATAAAGAAACTCTTGCGTACGTTTTGACTCCGTAAAGATAAGTGCCTTGGAGGCAGCACCTAAATGCTTTAACTGCTCAAAACCTTTATCCAACGCGACAAACAGATGTTCAGCCTTACTATTCTTTTTAATTTTCTCGGCCAGATCTCTAAATTGCTCCAGCTCGGATATTTCTTTCTTTATGCCTTCAATATCGGCCGGAGGCAACTCCTCGATATCTTCTTCAATCTCTTCATTATCCACCCACTCATCGTTGTCTTCTTCGTATTCTTCAATGACGAGATTCTTGAGTAACACATTATCGTTTTTTGCGATAATATCCTGCAACCGATTGATAAGAGAGCAGAATGTTCCATATATGGCATATGTTGAAGATGCAAGCAGTTTCCTTAATATCAAAGTCATAAGCTGACGCTGACTATTAGGTAAAGCATACAGTTTCGGTTTATTCAAATAATCAGTCACCATATCGTAGAGACGTTGTTCGTTCTCTGTCGGGAAGAATTCCTCTACTATGGCAATCCGTTTGGTATACTTGATATATTCCAAAACCTGTCGTCTGAGGGTGCGCTTGCAAACGGGTTGTAGTCGACGTCTCAATTCCATGAACTCTTCATCGGTCAAACTATGACCAAATTGGCTCTTGAAACTTTTTATATCCCCAAACACATAATCGTCGATAATAGAAACCAAACCATATAATTCCAGAATAGAGTTTTGCAATGGAGTTGCCGTCATCAATATCTTCTTTCTGGATTCTATAGCCTCTTTAATGGTATTGGCAATCCGGTTTTGCGGTTTATATACATTACGCAGCCTGTGCGCCTCGTCTATAATTACCAGATCCCAGTTCGTACTCTTTATATAAGCGGCTTTGGACTTTGCAAATTGCAAGGAAGAAATAACTATATTCTCCGTATCAAACGGATTAAAAGCGCCATTTTCTATGGAGGCATTAAAGGACTTTGTCTCCATAATCACAGATGGCAGGTAGAATTTCTCCAACAGCTCACTCGACCATTGTTTCCGCAAGTTAGCCGGACATATAACCAGCAATCGCCTTTTATGCTCGGACCAATGTTGTGATAAGATAATACCGGCCTCAATAGTCTTTCCCAAACCAACCTCGTCGGCAAGTATAGCCCCTTTGGATAAAGGCGACTTAAATGCAAACAAAGCCGCCTCAACCTGATGCGGAGTGAGATCCACCTGCGCATCTTGCAAAGAGGCAGTAAGCTTGTTTATATCGTTTGCCGGCAATCTTCGGGTCAAGAAACCTGCTATATATACGGCCTGATAATCTGTTATATTACAGCACATTCCGACTTACTGAAAGCTATATTGCCCAGCTCCTTAGACCTAACATCTACCGGTCTGGAGCTTTTCCCAATTTTTATCCAGTCCTCCTTAAAGTTAGGATTGGTCAATATATAAACATAACCATCACTCGTTCCCATAATTATTCAGTCCTTAATAAATCATCTACTTTTACCTCAAGACATTTAGCTATCTGAATAAGCATTTCCACATTAGGTTGTGTAGTATTGCCCCCCTTAGACACACTAGCAGAATCTTTTCCTAATTGCTCAGAAAGCCATTTGTTGGTTCTACTTTTTTCGGCAAGAATAACTTTGATTCGATTTAAAAACTATACACTCCATAAGATCAATTATTCTCATCTACAAATATAGCAAAAGCTCTTGAATGAAAAAAACTTATATCTCTACCGGTCAAAATATTGATAATACAAACATTTTCCCCAATTATATACTTTAATGTACCAAACTTAATTTTAACGAAATTGGATTCTACCTTTTGTACATAATTTAGGGTGATACTCTATTTTTTAATTCTTTGATACTTAGCATCAAATATCGTAGCGGGAAATAGTTTGGATAATATATCTTATTACCCTGCTAATTTCCGCCACGAGGGGTAACAAAAAGAAACCACCTCGCATTTTTTGCGAGGTGGTTTCTTCTGAAATAGCAATAAAATTCTATGGTATAGCTACAATGGCATTGATAACTTGCGTTATTGGATCTCCGTACTCGAAATCAGCAAACAAAAGTCCGACACATTCATAAATGCTTTAATTGTTTTTATTGATCAGGTTCACCACAACCTTCGTCATCACATCCTTTTCTTCTGTACGGCTTTCGGCAATCATCAGCGTCAGGGCGACCAGTGTATTGTTATCCAAAAGGCGCGAACCGTCGGCACGGTAGAGAATCCGATTATTCTCCAAAAACCACAGGAACAGGAAAGCGGCGATGCGTTTATTTCCGTCGCTGAAGGAGTGGTTCTTGACCGTCAGATAGAGCAGATTAGCCGCCTTTTCCTCGACGCTCGGATAGAGATCCCGCCCGCCGAAGGTCTGGTAAATCGCGCCCATCGTGCTTTTGAACGATTCGTCCTTCTCATGGGCGAACAGCTCGCTGCCACCGAATTTGTCGCGCAATACCTGTAACGTCTCCATCGCATTTTCATAGGTCGCATGAAACGGCTCCTCGGTCGTAGTAGCCGACACTTCCAACTGCTGATAATCGTAGCGGTCAAGCGTATCGAGACCGTAAGTATAGTCCGTAATCACGCGCAGCAACCCGACCGCCTCGGATTTCGTGACGGCCTTTGCCGACAGCACATTTGAGAGCAGATGGACAGTCTGTTTCAGTTCCTCCAACTGCTCGATCTTCGCTTGACTGTTGACGGTATAGCCTTTTATAAGGTACTCTTTTAAGGACCTAGTTCGCCCAAATGCGGAACTGCGTACCGCGTTGCGATTTGACACGGTAGCCAACAGAGATAATCACGTCGAGATTATAAGCCGTAATTTTACGCTTCACGGAGCGATGTCCCTCCTGTTGAACTATCAAGTATTCCTTGACAGTTGCCTCACGTTCGAGTTCGCCTTCTTTGAACAAATTGTTTATATGAAGACTGACATTCTGTTTGGTCGAGTTAAACAATTCGACCATCTGCGCCTGCGTCAGCCACACGCTGTCGTTCTCCATGCGGACGTCTATACAGGTCTCGCCGTCGGCTGTCTGGTATATGATAATTTCTCCTCTGTCCATATCAACAAATATAGGAAAATCCGCCCGCATCTCCAAAAGTCTTCGCATTTGGATTTTTCGCCGAAAATCGCTATATTTGCATTGTCATACAAGGAGATACGGCGGTGACGCAAGCAATCCGGGCAGATGGGCGCAAGACCGTGCAAAAGGACGGTAGGCGATGCGGGAATCAGGCTCGAAGAAGCATCGCAAACAACTGATATACATATAGGTTCATTTAGTGCAGAAGCACCTTTATCCGCACGTTGAAGTCTCCTTTCGGAGACTTTTTTGTGGACACAATGTTACAAATAAGCACATTTTAAGCTGATTGTCAGTATATTATACTCGAAAGCACAATTCTCTGCCAAAGCAAAAGTGGTTCCGATAAAAGCACGTTCCGCACCTACCGATTCGGATTCTTTCATCGCAACGTTTATTATATTGACAAATTGTAGCGGGCCGAAGCGGGCTTAAAATTTGGCACGAAGCTGGAAATCAGCTATCTTTACTCCATATTACAAACATGATGACTATGCAGGACATGATAAACGGACGGTGCGGCTGGTGCGGAACCGACGAGCTGTATGTGAAATACCATGACCAGGAGTGGGGGAAATTGGTGACCGACGACAAGACGCTGTTCGAATTTCTTGTCCTGGAGAGTGCCCAGGCCGGGTTGAGCTGGATAACGATACTCAGAAAGCGTGAGGGGTATCGCAAGGCCTTTTGCAACTTCGACGCCGTGCAGGTGGCGCAAATGACCGATAGCGATGTCGAACGGCTGATGCGGTTCGACGGCATTGTAAGGAACCGGTTGAAAATCAAATCCACAATCACTAACGCAAGGCTATTCCTTGCCATACAGGAAGAGTTCGGTAGTTTCTACAACTACACCTTGTCGTTCTTTCCCGACCGGAAGCCGATTACCAACACCTTTGGGTCGTTGAGCGAGATTCCGGCATCATCGCCCCAATCCGATGCCATGAGCAAAGATATGAAAAAACGGGGATTCAAATTCTTCGGCAGCACGATTTGTTACGCCCACCTGCAGGCGGCAGGATTTATCGACGATCACCTGACGGACTGCATTTGCCGAAAGAGATAAATAACGCATAGACTGACATTCAGGCTGCTGAAAATCCAAACGGGTATTCCTTTGTCCTCCTTTATCCGCACATCGAAGTCGCCTCCTTGGGAGATTTTTTTCGGGCGGCAGGCCGGACAAATGCGAATCGCAAGCCGATAAACCCCAGAAGCCTTCCATCCCCGTATTGGGCGGAAATTGCAGATTTATTTTGCAAATGCGTGTTTATTTCATACCTTTAAATCGAAATCCGAGGGGGGGGGTGAAACTGAAACCAACCCTTATGACCGATGCGGGCAACACCGCGCAGGGACACGCATATTTTCAATCTGCCTCTTCCCCCAATCGTTTAACTAAAACACTTTTTAGGATGAAACATTGGGGTCTTTTCTTTTTGGCGCTCTGCTGCGCAGCCTGTCACAACGATGAACCGGAGCAGAAGTATTACATCACCCTCGATGAAGATGAAATCAGGGCAGATTATTCCGGGATTCAGCAACGTATAGCAGTTTCGGCCAACTGCGACTGGAGTATCCGAAATATTCCGCAATGGTGCATTATCGAAAAGACCGTTGCGGATAACGCTGAGTATCTGGATATAGAGGTGTTGCCGAACGACACGGAAAATCCGCGCGAGGCAACAATAACGCTTGCCTGCCTGCATACAAAAAAAAAAAAAAAACCCGCCGACCTGTTCGTTTCCCAAGCCGGGCAAAAAAAGCCGGAATACGACCCTTTGCAGTGGCATACGTTCGCAGTTAATAAATTCAACGATAATAAATACGACCTCCTGCCGGACAATGTCACGCGCAAATATCGGCTTTCGGCCGAACAGTCATTTGTAAACCCGGCGTTCAGGACGCAGGTTTATCCGGGACATTTGATTAACTGCCATACTGACAACCGGACATTGACGGTCTACGACCAATATACTTACAACCCGATTAACATCAGTGCCTCTATCAATGGGAAGCTTTATGAAAAGGAAATGCTGCCCACGTTCGACGGTATGAATGAAATGGTGCAGCAAATAACCTCCGAATTACCAGCTCAAAGTCAGCAATTCAACTATATCGGCCCTTTGCAATACCACTCACACAGGCATCTGCACCTGCTGGGGGTAGGAAACCTGGGCCTCAACCTCGATGAACTGCTAAGCGGGAAACCCTACACCGAAAAAGAAATGGGGAAACGGACGGGGTTTTTCTATAACTATTCCCGGGAAATGTTTACTATTATGATGGACTATCCTGATAAATTAATCCGAGAAACAATCAGCGAGGAACAACTGCCCGATATGTCCTATATTACCCACCTGACCTTTGGCCGAATGTCTTTGCTTTTCGTTGAGACAGACCTGGAATATACGAAGGCAATAAGCGTTGTTGATAAAATTATCAAAAAGGAAGAGTTGAGTGCGGATGACATTCAGGTTAAAGCCGATCTTCTCGTCTATTATGTCTATTTCGACAAAGGCAACAACCCGCAAACGGTTACGGGAGGCAGCGAACTGATCGGAAGATTCGTGAACGAGATCGGCTCGCTGAATATCACGCCTTTAGGGTTTAGCACAAATAAACTAACCAACAATCAGGTTGGAAATTTAGTCATAGAATTTGCATTGCCGTAAACCGGATCCCTTCGGAAAAGGCAACCGGAGAGGGAATAAATTCCGGTTTCAATACAGTGCGGCAATCCCCGCCTCAGCGCATCAGCAGCTTATACCCCACTCCCCGCACGTTCGCCAGCGGGAGGGGCGGGTCGGCCACAAGGCGGTGGCGCAGGCGGGTGATGAAGACATGCAGGCTGCGGGCGTTGAAAAACGAATCGTCGCCCCAGATATTCACCAGCAGGGTTTTCATCGGCACGATCTCGCCCGCATTCCGGCAGAGGTATTGCAGCACTTCGGATTCGCGGGCCGAAAGTTCCGTCACCACGCCGTCGCACGTGAGCCGCTGGCGCTCGGCGTCGAAACGCATACGCCCCAGTTCGAACACACGTTCCGTACGCGCTTTCCCGACGCCCGCACGCCCGGCAAGCGCCCTGACCCGCACGATCAGCTCGCTCATGGCAAAGGGCTTGCGCAGGTAATCGTTGCCCCCGGTCTCGAATCCCTGCACCACGTCCTCGGCCGCCGAGCGCGCCGAGAGGAAAAGCACAGGCACCCCGGGCGCTTCGCGGCGCAGGCGCCCGACGAAGGTGAACCCGTCCATACAAGGCATCATGACATCCGACACGACCACATCGGGGCGCGACCCGCGGAACGCCCGCAACCCGGCCTCGCCGTCGTAGGCCACCGTCACCTCGAACCCCTTTTCGGAAAGGGTATCGGCGATGATCCCCGCGAGGGTTTGCTCGTCCTCTACGAGCAGCAGTCTGATCTTATCGCCCATCGTCCGGAAGTATCAGGGTGAAGGTCGTACCGCGCCCCTCGGTGCTCTCCACCGCGACCGAGCCGCCGTGTTTGACGGCGATTAGCCCGACGTAGTACAACCCGAGGCCGAAGCCCTTGACATTGTGAATGTCGCCCGTAGGCACGCGGTAAAACTTATCGAAGATATGCGCCTGCGCGGCACGCGGAATGCCGATGCCGTCGTCGGCGACTCGCAGGACGACCCGGCCGCCGTCCCGCCCGGCCGAAATGCGGATATGTACCTCCTCGCCGGAATATTTCAGGGCATTGTCGACCAGGTTGTCCAGGGCATGCGAGAGGTGGAAGCGGTCGGCGAAGGCAGTCAGCCCTTCGGGTGAAACATCCACCGTGACCCGTGCGGGTTTGGCTGCCTGCATCCGGAACTTCTCGGCCAGCGCCCCGAGCATCCCGGCCAGGGGGATACGCTCGCGGCGGAGCGTGAAATCCTCACGTTCCTCGCGCGACATGGTGAGGATGCGCTCGACCATCTCCGACAAAGCCGTCAGCTGGCTGCGGATCACACCCAGGTACTTCGCACGCCGCACCCCATCGTCGGCCGCCCCGAAATTCTCCAGCGCGTCGTTGGCCGCATAGGCCACGGCGATCGGGGTCTTCAGCTCATGGGTAATGTTGTGCGTGAAATCCATCCGCATCTCCTCGAGCGTCTTCTGCCGGAACAGCGTCCGCAACAGGTAGATGACCACGAACGCGACGACGAGCAGCATGAGCACCGAGGTGAGGATGATGCCGAACAGCTCGCGCAGCAGTTCCCGGTGGGGGTTTTCGATCTTCACCCGGAAAAGCAGCTTGTCGTCCGTGGTGACGCGCGAGGTGAACACCTTCGGGTTCCGTATCTGCGGAGCGTCCTTCTGCGAGGCGATGACCGCCTCCTCCCGCGCCGCACCCGCTGGCCGC
>ERZ780040.57-NODE-57-length-32185-cov-11.9153_pt1 | contig 32185 bp, 30 predicted proteins | sample MGYA00511852_ERZ780040 | MGnify/ENA primary metagenome ERZ780040 (study PRJEB29588, sample SAMEA2150866) | human gut metagenome | biome: human gut; feature: human-associated habitat; material: faeces | place: Denmark | collected 2008/2010 ... | reverse complement strand
CGGCGGGACCCCATATGGGGTCCCGCCGCTTCGCGTATTCAGGGGACTGGCCAGAAGAATGTACGCCTGCTTCGTGCCCTTAGCCCGGAGGCCAGGTCATGTCGCGGCCGGAGAGTACGTGGAAGTGCAGATGGTGCACACTCTGACCGGCCTGCTCGCCGATGTTGGACACCACCCGGTAGCTCTCCAGGCCCAGCTCCCGGCACAGCCGGGCGATGACCTCAAAAATGTGGGCCACCACGGCGCTGTTGCCGCCGTTTACCTCCGCCACGGAGCCAATGTGATCCTTGGGGATCACCAGAAAGTGGGTGGGAGCCTGGGGGGCGATGTCGTAAAAGGCATAGCACAGCTCATCTTCATACAGCTTGTTGGAGGGAATGTCCCCGCCAACGATCTTGCAGAACAGGCAGTTGTCGTCTCGCATGGTCATGCTCCTTTCTCTATGATCTCTCTCCCGGCTTCAGGAGATTTTTTCGGAAACAAAATCGTCCACGGCTGCCAGGGCGTCGTCCACCTTCAGCAGCTCCGTGCCGCCGCCCATGGCGGAATCGGGCTTGCCTCCGCCCTTGCCGCCGCACACGGCGGACACGGACCGGACCAGGTCGCCGGCCTTGATGCCCCGGGCCACGGCCTCCTTGCCGCACACGGCCAGGAAGGACACCTTTTCGCCGTTGATGCTGGCGATAACGGCCACCACGCCCGGGTCCTTATCCCGCAGGAAGTCGCCCATGGTACGCATGGCGGCCACGTCCATGCCGGTGCGGGTGGTGGTGATAACGTGCAGGCCCCTCACGGTCTTGGCGGAGGCCAGGAACTGCTTGGCCTCGCCCAGGGACGCCTCGGCCTTCAGCTTATCCAGTGCCTGGCGCAGCTGCTTCATCTCGTTGGCCTGCTGCTCCATGCGCTCCAGCAGTCCGGCAGGCGCGGTTTTCAGGAACTGCGCCGCCTTGTGCAGCACGCCCTGGCTGCGCTCCATGCCCTGCAGGCTCAGCTTGCCGCAGGTGGCCTCGATCCGGCGCACGCCGGAGGCCACGCTGGTCTCGGACTTCACCCGGAAGGGACCGGCCTTGGCGGTGTTGTCCACATGGGTGCCGCCGCAGAACTCGATGGACACATCACCCATTTCCACCACCCGGACGGTGTCGCCGTATTTTTCGCCGAACATAGCCACGGCGCCCTTTTTCTTGGCCTCCTCAATGGGCAGCACCTCCGTCACCACGGGATAGCCCTCCAGGATGGCGTCGTTGACCAGCTCCTCCACCTGATGCAGCTGGTCCGGGGTGATGGCCTCGAAGTGGGTGAAGTCGAAGCGCAGACGGTCCGGCTCCACCAGGGAGCCCGCCTGGTGCACATGCTCGCCCAGCACCTTCTTCAGGGCCGCATCCAGCAGGTGGGTGGTGCTGTGGGCCCGGCGGATGGCCTTGCGGCGCTGGGTGTCGATGGCGGCGTGGACGGTGTCGCCCACATGGAGGGTGCCCTCCGTCAGGCGGCCATAGTGCATGAACTTGCCGCCCTTGTTCTTCTGCACGTCGGACACGGTGAACAGAATGCCGTCTGCGCTGATGGTGCCGTGGTCGGCCACCTGGCCGCCCATCTCCGCATAGAAGGGAGACTTGTCCAGCACCACCACGGCGTCGGACCCGGCGGGGATCTCGCCCCGCAGCTCGTCCTCGGCCACCAGAGCCACCACCGTGGCGTCGAGCTCATCGTGGTCATAGCCCACGAACTCCGTGGCCGGGATGTCCTTGCCGAACTCCACGCCGGCCCAGCCCAGGTCGCCCAGGGCCTTCCGGGCCTCCCGGGCCCGCTGCTTCTGCTCCTGCATCAGCTGCCGGAAGCTCTCCTCGTCCACGGTCATGCCCTGCTCGGCCACCATCTCCGCCGTCAGGTCGATGGGGAAGCCAAAGGTGTCATACAGCCGGAAGGCGTCGGCGCCGGAAAACACCTTCTCGCCCTTGGCCTGGTGCTCGGCCAGCAGGTCGGAGAAGATCTTCATGCCGCCGTCGATGGTGCGGCCGAAATTCTCCTCCTCGGTGCGGATGACCTTGGTGATATACGTCTGCTTTTCCCGCAGATCAGGATACTGCCCCTCGTTCTCATGGATCACGGTGTCCACCACCTGATACAGGAACGGCTCATTGACGCCCAGGAGCTTCCCATGGCGGGCGGCCCGGCGCAGCAGCCGCCGCAGCACATAGCCCCGTCCCTCGTTGGAGGGGAGGATGCCGTCGCAGATCATAAACGTGGCAGAGCGGATGTGATCGGTGATGACCCGCAGGGACACATCCCGCTTTTCCGTCTCGCCATAGTGAGCGCCGGTGAGCTGGGACACCTTGTGGGTGATGTTCATCACGGTGTCCACGTCGAACAGGCTCTCCACATTCTGGCACACGCAGGCCAGACGCTCCAGCCCCATACCGGTGTCGATGTTCTTCTGCTTCAGCTCGGTATAGTGGCCCTGTCCGTCGTTGTCGAACTGGGAGAACACGTTGTTCCAGATCTCAATGTACCGGTCGCAGTCGCAGCCCACGGTGCACCCGGGCTTGCCGCAGCCGTACTCGTGGCCGCGGTCATAGTAGATCTCGGAGCAGGGGCCGCAGGGACCGGAGCCGTGCTCCCAGAAGTTGTCCTCCTTGCCGAAGCGGAAAATGCGCTCCTTGGGAATGCCGATCTCCTTGTTCCAGATGTCGAAGGCCTCGTCATCGTCCAGATAGATGGAGGGGTACAGCCGGTCGGCCTCCAGGCCCACCCACTGGGGGCTGGTCAGGAATTCCCAGCTCCAGGCGATGGCCTCGTGCTTGAAATAGTCGCCGAAGGAGAAGTTGCCCAGCATCTCGAAATAGGTGCCGTGGCGGGCGGTCTTTCCCACGTTGTCGATGTCGCCGGTGCGGATGCACTTCTGGCAGGTGCATACCCGGTGGCAGGGGGGCTCCTCCTCACCCTTGAACCAGGGCTTCATGGGGGTCATGCCGGCGTTGATGAGCAGGATGGATTTGTCGTTCTGGGGCACCAGGGAAAAGCTGGGCAGCCGCAGATGGCCCTTGGTTTCAAAGAACCTCAGGAACATCTCCCGCAGTTCATTCAGGCCGTGATAGGGATGGGACATGGTTCATTACTCCTTTATTTCAAATGTATTTTACTGATTTTCTTCTGTGGGGCACAGGGCGGCGATCTCTTCCTCCAGGGTCCGGTAAAACCGGGCAATGTGCCACCCATCCGCCAGGGCGTGGTGGACCTGGATGGATACAGACAGCTGGGTCATGCCACAGCGCATGAACAGCTGCCCCCAGCTGACCCGGACGTTGCTGTCCGCCGGAGTGCAGGCCGGGTGGGTCAGAGCCGTATAGTTCAGCCACGGCAGGCACGAGGCAAAGATGCAGGGACTTTCTGCCTGCCGGTCCGTTTCAATGGTGCCGCCCTGCCGGGCCGCCGCCTGCTGCTGGCGGCCCATGGCGATATAGTCTTCGTAGGGGATACGGGCCGTCTCCATACGGCAGTATGCATAGCTGCCGTCTGGCTTCAGCTCGGTGAAGGACACCGGGCATTCGTCGTACTCCACCACCTGGCCGTCCTCAATGCGCCGCCGCAGCTCCGGCACCCGGTTCACCGCCCGGTGAATGACATACAGCATGGTCAGAAAGATGGGCTTGTGCTCCGCCCGCAGCCGCAGCTCCAGAGCCGTCACATCCAGCTGCACCGTTACCCCGGCGTAGGGGAAGGTGTAGCCGCTGAACAGCTGAAACTGCTCCCACCGCGGGTCCTTTTCCATATCAATTACACGCCGCTCCATAATCGCCTCCTAAAACACAAAAACGCCCCGCCCCACATAGGGGCGAAGCGATGCTTCACGGTACCACCCTAATTAACGGCCGGAGCCGTCATCTCAGTCATCCGGTAACGGGGATGGGGCGTGCGGCTCGTCGCCGCCGGCTCAGAGACGGCCCTCTGCCAGGCGTCCGGCGGGCTCACACCATCCCCGTCTCGCTTGCGGCGCATTTTGCGGCAGATTCTTCTCGTCATTGCCTTTATCGCTTGTATTTTACCACAGATCGCGCCGTTGTCAAGCACTTCAAACGGACCTTGGCCGCATTTTTCCGGTGCTGCCCGGGATGTGCTGTACCCCACATCCGGTTTTTCTCTCCTTTTTTCCGAAAAACGGTTGCCGGAACGAGGAAAATATACTATACTGTTTGTTTGACGGTGCCATTGGCACAATTTACCGGAAACAGGACGAACAATATGAAAACAAGTGATTTTAATTATGAATTGCCGCCGGAGTTGATCGCACAGACGCCTATTCAGCGTCGGGACGCTTCCCGGCTGCTGGTGCTGGATAAGAATACAGGCGCATGGCAGCACCGGCATTTTTACGATCTGCCGGAGTATCTTCGGCCCGGCGACTGCCTGATTCTCAATAATTCCCGGGTGCTCCCGGCCCGGCTGCTGGGGCATCGGCTGCCCGGCGGCGGCGCCTGCGAGGTACTGCTGCTCATTGACCGGGGCCAAAAGACCTGGGAGTGCCTGGTGCGTCCCGGCAAGCGTATGCGTACCGGGGCCAAGCTGTCCTTCGGCGACGGGGAACTGACGGCGGAGGTGGTGGAGGAGCTGCCCGGCGGCAACCGCTTGGTGCGGTTCGACTATGAGGGGATTTTCCTGGAGGTGCTGGAGAAGCTGGGCAAAATGCCCCTGCCGCCCTACATCAAGGAGGAGCTTCAGGACCAGGAGCGCTACCAGACCGTATACTCCAGGGTCAACGGCTCCGCAGCGGCCCCCACGGCGGGCCTGCACTTCACCCAGGAGCTGCTGGAGCGAGTGACTGCAATGGGTGTAAAGATAGGTTACGTTACACTGCATGTGGGCCTTGGCACCTTCCGGCCGGTAAAGGAGGACGAGATCGAGGGCCACGAGATGCACAGCGAATACTGCATCATTCCCCAGGAAACGGCGGACCTGATCAACGAGACAAGGAAAAACGGCGGGCGGGTCATCTGCGTGGGCACCACCTCCTGCCGCACCATCGAGAGCTGGGCTGCCGAGGATGGGACCATGACGGCCAGCGCCGGGTGGACGGATATTTTCATCTATCCCGGCTACCGATTCAAGGTCATGGATGCGCTGATCACCAATTTCCACCTGCCGGAATCCACCCTGATCATGCTGGTGTCCGCCCTGGCGGGCCGGGAGCATATCCTGGCGGCGTACCGTGAGGCGGTCCGGGAAAAGTATCGTTTCTTCAGCTTTGGCGATGCAATGTTCATTCAATAAGGAGAATCTATGTTCAAAGTCATCAAAAAAGAGGGACACGCCCGGCGTGGCGAGTTCCAGTGCGCCCACGGCGGCGTGGTACAGACTCCGGTGTTTATGAACGTAGGCACCCAGGCCGCCATCAAGGGCGGCGTAGACGCCTTCGATTTGCGGGACCTGGGCTGTCAGATCGAGCTGTCCAACACCTATCATCTGCACCTGCGTCCCGGCGACGATGTGGTGCGTCAGATGGGCGGCCTGCACCGGTTCATGCGCTGGGACGGCCCCATTCTCACGGATTCCGGCGGATTCCAGGTGTTTTCACTGGCCAGCCTGCGGAAGATCACGGAGGAGGGCGTCACCTTCGCCAGTCACCTGGACGGTCACCGGATCTTTATGGGCCCGGAGGAGAGTATGCGCATCCAGTCCAACCTGGGCTCGGATATCGCTATGGCCTTCGACGAGTGCGTGGAGAACCCGGCAGAGTACGATTATGCCAAGGCCAGCTGTGAGCGCACGCTCCGGTGGCTGGAGCGGTGCAAGGCGGAGCACGACCGGCTCAATGCTTTGCCCGATACCGTGAACCCCCGGCAGATGCTGTTCGGCATCAACCAGGGAGCGACCTATGAGGACCTGCGGGTCTGGCACATGCAGCAGATCGCCAAAATCGACTGCGACGGCTTCGCCATCGGCGGACTGGCGGTAGGGGAGCCCACGGAGGTCATGTATCAGATCATCGAGGCGGTGGAGCCCTATATGCCCGCCCACAAGCCCCGGTATCTCATGGGCGTGGGCACTCCCAGCAACATCATCGAGGGCGTGGCCCGCGGCGTGGACTTTTTCGACTGCGTCATGCCTGCCCGGAATGCCCGGCACGGGAAGCTCTTTACCTGGCAGGGAGCCATGAACATCAAGAACGCCAAGTACAAGCTGGATGACCGGCCCATCGATCCCGAATGCGACTGTCCGGTGTGCCGCCGGTTCAGCCGGGCCTACATCCGCCACCTGTTCGCGGCGGAGGAGATGCTGGCCATGCGCCTGGCGGTGATGCATAATCTGTACTTTTACAACAAGCTGGCCCAGCGCATCCGCGACAGCCTGGACGCCGGGTGCTTCGCGGACTTCCGCCGGGAGTACAGCGAAAAGCTCAGCGGAAGGATCTGACGGTTCTCTCTGAGCAAGATTTCCGAAAAAACTCGCCTGTCCCCCTTGCAAAAGGGGAGAGAGTTATTGTATAATAACGCTATATTCGTAAAGAAGGAGTTTTTGTCCCATGATTGAATTTGCCTATGCCGCCACGTCCGGCGCTGCCAACCCCTCCGGCGGCGGTATGTCTATCCTGATGATCGTCCTGATGGTCGCCATTTTCTACTTCATGCTCATCCGTCCCGAGAGCAAGCGGAAAAAGCAGGCCGAGGAAATGCGCAGCTCTCTGCAGAAGGGCGACTGGCTGACCACCATCGGCGGCGTGTATGGGCGCATCGTGGCCATCACCGATCGCACCGTGGTCATCGAGACCAGCGAGGACCGGGTCCGCATCGAGTTCCTGAAGTCCGCCATCGGCTCTGTGGGCACCCTGGACGAGCAGGCCGCTGCTGCTCAGCGCGGCAGCCGCAAGTCCAAGAAGGCCGAGAAGCCTGCCGAGACCCCCGTGGAGGAGACTCCCGCCGAAACTGAGGCCGAGGGAAAAGACAATCAGGAGTAATTTCTCCGTCATAAGCAGACCTCCCCTGCATACGCTTAGAAAAAGCGGCAAGGGGAGGTCTTTTTATGTCTGTGCTGGGGGCTATCCTGGGAAAACGGACCTGGCTGGGAGCGGGCGCTATTTTGCTGTCGGCGGCAGGTGGCTGCGCTCTGGGGGCGCTGCTGGTGGTGAAGGGGGTGCTGCCGGAAACCGGGACATTGGCCTGGAGCTGCGGCTGCTGGGTGCTGGCATCCTTCGCAGGGGCGCGTCTGGCCATCCGGGGCAGGGGAGAGGGGACCCTGCCAGCGGCGTTGGCAGCGGCTCTGGCTGCGTACCCGCTGGCATGGCTGGCAGGCGTCGCTCTGGGAGACCCGTCCTTCCGGGAGGGTGGCCTGTATCTGACTGCCGCCCTGTTTGCGGGCGCCGCGGCGGCGGGGCTGCTGGGCAGCGGGAGGCCCCGGAAAAAGCGCCGGGACCCCCGCGCACCGATCCGGAAGCCCGCGAGGCGGAAATAGGCCATGGTGAAAATCACGAAAATGCACCGGCGGCGAAAAAACACTTGACGCCGGACTATACAGATCGTGATCATCTGTGAGGGCAAGATATGGGACACGGTGAATGCTCCGCATCCCATATCTTGCCCTTTTCCGCCCGTATAGGGCTATTCGGCGTCTCCCACCGATATGGTTTACATAATCATGTTTACATAACAATTTAACATAACTCACAAACTTGCTTTCACTGCCTAAAAAAGCCTTGCGTCGGCGGTGTTTTTGGCCTATATTAGAGAGCGCCCCTTTTGCTGGGCTAATGGCTTCTATTTGCCCTGCTTGTCTCATAGAATCAGATGAGGTGAGTGCGCAAATGAAGCTGTTTCCCGTAAGGACGCAGGCCCCGAGGCTTCCGGCGCTGGTACTGGTGTGCCTGCTGCTGTGCCTGGGTGCTGCACTGGGCTTTGCCGTCTGCCGGGCTGTGCCCCAGCAGGACCGCCAGGAGCTCAGCGATTATCTGCATGAATACGCCCAGGCCACAGCGGATGGCCAAGGGCCTTCGGCCTCGGCGCTCAGCGTGGGCGCGGCCTATTTCCGATATCCGGCGGCTGCGCTGCTTCTGGGCCTTACGGCAGCGGGATTGGTTCTGCTGCCGGTTCTGTCCGTGGTACAGGGCTTTTTCCTGTCGTTTTCCGTGGGCTGCTTCGCCCGGGCATTGGGGCGCGGCGGCGTGTATCTGGCCCTAGCGGCCTTTGGCCCCCGCTGCTTGTTCGTTCTGCCCTGCACCCTGCTTCTGACGGTGCAGGGTTTATCCGCCGCCGCGCACCGCCGCAGCGGACAGCGCACCGGCCTGCCGGATGCCGCCTATTGGCGGCGGGCAGGGCTGTGCTGCCTGATACTGCTGCTGGGAACGGCCCTGGAGCTGACGCTGGCCCCCCGGCTGCTGCAATGGGTCATCGCCCGTGTACTGTAAAAAGAGAGAGGAGGAAACGCGCATGCCTGACTATATCGCTCAATACCGCATCTATCTGGAACAGGAAAAGCACGCCTCCGCCAACACGGTCAGCTCCTATATCCGGGACGTCACACAGTTTTGTGCCTGGCTGCCGGAGGGCAGTGACCTGCGCCGGGTCAAGCCTGCCGCCGTATCCGATTATCTGACCTACCTGACGGACCGGGGCCGCTCGGCGGCCACCGTTATCCGAAGCGCCGCGTCCATCAAATCGTTCTACAATTACCTGGTGGTTTCCGACGCCATGAAGGCCAACCCTGCTAAGGGCATTGCCGCCGCAAAGGCGGAGCGGAAGTGCCCTCAGATTCTGACGGGCAGGGAAGTGGAGCTGCTCCTGGAGCAGCCCAAGTGCGTGGACGAAAAAGGGTTCCGGGACCGGGCCATGCTGGAGCTGCTGTACGCCACCGGCATCCGGGTGTCGGAGCTTATTGCGCTGAATCGGGAGGATGTAAATCTGCAGGCGGCGTTTCTGCGCTGCGGCGGCGAAAAACGAGAACGGATTATCCCGCTGTATCCCCGGGCGGTGAAGGCTCTGCGTGACTATATCCAGACTGTGCGTCCCCGGCTGGCGGGCCAGGAGGAGCCGGCACTGTTCGTCAACATGAACGGCCAGCGCATGACCCGCCAGGGCTTCTGGAAAATCGTGAAATATTATCAGGGGAAGGCGGAGATCACCAAGGACATCACGCCCCACACCCTGCGCCATTCCTTTGCGGTGCATTTGCTGGAAAACGGGGCGGATCTGCGCTCCATTCAGGAAATGCTGGGCCATGCGGACATCTCCTCCACCCAGATCTATGCGCAGATTGTCAAGCAGCGTCTGCAAGATGTCTATCACAAGGCGCATCCCCTGGCCTGACGTCTGAATCAGCACAGCGCAGTTTTTTACTGTGCTGTGTTGCTTTTTACACGAACATTTGTTATAATAAGACGATTACACGGTGGAGGAGCGGCTATGCGCATATTAGGCATCGACCCCGGTGTGGCCACGGTGGGCTTCGGCGTCATCGAGACCCAGGGGGGCCGGCAGCAGATGATCCAATACGGGGCCATTACCACGCCGGCGGGCCAGCCGCTGGCTGCCCGTCTGGTGCAGATCGCCCAGGATATGGAGACGCTCATCAACCGGTTCCGGCCCGACGAAATGTCCATCGAGGAGCTGTTTTTCAGCAAGAACATTACCACCGGCATCGCCGTGGCCCACGCCCGGGGCGTTATCCTGTATACCGCCCAGCGGATGCCCCTGCCGGTATATGAATACACCCCCATGCAGATCAAGCAGGCGGTAGTGGGCTATGGCCTGGCCGACAAGCACCAGGTCATGGACATGACCCGGCGGCTTTTGAAGCTCAAGTCCATTCCCCGGCCCGACGATGCCGCCGATGCGCTGGCCATCGCCATGTGCCGCGCCCGCAGCGCCACCAGCCTCCTGCGGCAGAAGGACCCGGATGTAAAGGAGACCGTCTGATATGTTTTACTATGTAAACGGCACCGTGGCCGAAACCGGCCCCAATCTGGCCGTCATCGACTGCGGCGGCGTGGGCTATGCCTGCGCCACCACCAACTATACCCTGTCCCAGCTGAAAAAGGGTGAGCGCGCCAAGCTGTATACCTATCTTCATGTCCGGGAGGAAATTTTCGAGCTGTATGGCTTTTCCTCCCAGGCGGAACTCAATAGCTTCAAGATGCTCATCGGCGTCTCCGGCGTAGGCCCCAAGGCGGCGCTGGCGGTGCTGTCGTCCACGTCGCCCCAGAATCTGGCCCTGTCCATCGTTACCGGCGACGAAAAGGCCCTGACCGCCGCCCCGGGCATCGGAAAAAAGATCGCCCAGCGCATCATTCTGGAGCTGAAGGACAAGCTGGCCAAGGATCAGAGCAGCTTCTCCGCCCAGGGCAGCGGCGCGATTCCCGTGGTCCTTCCCGGCGACAAGGGCGGCGAGGCCGCCGCCGCGTTGGCGGTGCTGGGCTACGGCTCTCAGGAGATCGGCCTGGCCCTGAAGGGCATCGACATGGACGCCCTGCCCCTGGAGGAGATCATCCGTCAGGCTCTGAAAAAAATGGTGCGGTAAGGAGGCGGATGCATGAGCATTGACTTTGGAACGGACATCTACGAGGAGCCTCTTGTATCCAAGAGTTTCCTGCCGGAGGACAGCGGCGAGCTGTCCCTGCGGCCCCACACCCTGCGGGAGTACATCGGTCAGCAGAAGGCCAAGGAGAACCTGTCCATCTTCATCGAGGCGGCCCGCCGCCGGACGGAGCCTCTGGACCATGTGCTGCTCCATGGCCCTCCGGGCCTGGGCAAGACCACGCTGGCAGGCATCATCGCCGCCGAGATGGGGGTGAACATCCGCATCACCTCCGGCCCCGCCATTGAAAAGCCCGGGGACCTGGCGGCGCTGCTGACCAATCTCAGCGAAAACGACATTCTGTTTGTGGACGAGATCCACCGGCTAACCCGCTCCGTGGAGGAGATCCTATACCCGGCCATGGAGGATTACGCCATCGACATCATCATCGGCAAGGGCCCGTCGGCCAACTCCATCCGGCTGGACCTGCCGAAATTCACCCTCATCGGGGCCACCACCCGGGCCGGACAGCTGTCCGCCCCCCTGCGGGACCGGTTCGGTGTTACCCTGCGGCTGGAGCTGTACACGCCGGAGGAGCTGGCCCTGATCGTCACCCGCAGCGCCGGTATCCTGGGTGTTCCCATCCAGCCGGAGGGCGCCATGGAGATCGCCCGCCGGTCCCGGGGCACGCCCCGCATCGCCAATCGGATGCTGCGGCGGGTCCGGGACTTTGCCCAGGTGAAGGGCGACGGCACCATTACCCGCAGCATGGCGGACCACGCCCTCCAGGCCCTGGAGATCGACTATCTGGGTCTGGACCCGGTGGACCGCCGGATGCTCCGGGCCATCATTGAGAACTACGGCGGCGGCCCTGTGGGACTGGACACCCTAGCCGCCACCATCGGCGAGGAATCCGTGACTCTGGAGGACGTGTACGAGCCGTATCTGATGCAGCTGGGCTTTCTGACCCGTACCCCCCGGGGCCGCTGCGTCACCCGTAAGGCATACGAGCACCTGCACATGGACTTCGTGGGGCAGGAACAGCTGGAAATCTAACGAATAGGAGAATTGGAATATGGGAAAACTCTTTGGCACCGATGGCATCCGCGGCATTGCGGGGCAGACCCTGACGGCAGAGCTGGCATTTCACGTTGGGCAGGCGGTAGCTGCTGTCCTGACGGAAAAGAAGGGCAGCCGCCCGCTGGTTACCATCGGTAAGGACACCCGCATTTCCTCCGACATGCTGGAGGCGGCTCTCATGGCCGGTATCTGCTCCGTCGGCGGCGACGTGATGCCTCTGGGCACCATTCCCACCCCGGCGGTGGCTTTCCTGACGGTGCAGCAGCGCGCCGATGCCGGCATTGTCATCTCCGCCTCCCACAACCCCTATGCCTACAACGGCATCAAGGTCTTTAACGGGCAGGGCTACAAGCTGTCCGACGAGATGGAGGAGCAGGTGGAGCGTCTGATCCTGGATCATGTCCGGCTCCAGCCTGCTGCGGACAGCACGGTGGGCCGCCGTCACCACGGCATGCACGCCCTGCAAAGTGCCTATATCCGGCACCTGCTGGGCAGCATCGACTGCGATCTTACCGGCCTGCGGGTGCTGGTGGACTGCGCCAACGGCGCCGCCAGCGCCACGGCCCCGGACCTGTTCCGTGCGCTGCCCCTCCACGCCGACTTCATCCATACGGAGCCCGACGGCATCAATATCAACAACGGCTGCGGCTCTACCCACCTGGAGTCCCTGGCCCAGGGCGTCGTCTCCGGCGGCTATGATCTGGGCATTGCCTTCGACGGCGACGCCGACCGCTGCCTGCTGGTGGACGAAAAAGGCCAGACCATCGACGGCGACAAGGTCATGGCCGTGTGCGCCTCCGAGCTGAAGCGTCAGGGGAAGCTCTCCGGCAACACCGTTGTTGCCACAGTGATGTCCAACCTGGGTCTGCACGAATATTGCCGGGAGAACGGCCTGGACCTGGTCTGCACCGCCGTGGGCGACCGCCATGTGCTGGAGAAGATGCTCGCCGACGGCTTTGCCATCGGCGGCGAACAGTCGGGCCACACCATTTTCCGGGAATATGCCACCACCGGCGACGGTGAGCTGACGGCCCTGCAGTTCCTGCAAACTCTGCGCCGCAGCGGCGTTCCGGCCTCCCGGCTGGCTGCCCGCTGCCCCCAGTATCCCCAGGAGCTCATCAACGTGGATGTGCCCCACACTCCCGGTGTCAAGGAGCGCATCATGGCCGACGAAGGTCTCCGGCAGGAGACCCGCCGCTGGGAGGAAAAGCTGAACGGCCAGGGCCGCATTCTCATCCGTCCCTCCGGCACCGAGGCCCTGATTCGGGTCATGGTAGAGGCGAAAACCACGGAAATCGCCCATCAGGTGGCCTCTGTTTTGGCTGATTTCATAAAAAAACTGTGATTTTCATCACAGGATACACAAATTTCCCCAGAAGGCTTGACAAATTATTTAGTGAAAAGGTATAATGTCTATGATTTTGGATACTGGACTTCGCTATGACCAATTAGAAAACCTGTCCGATGAAGAGCTTTGTGCTCTGGGTCGTGCGGGCCGGCGTCAGGCGGAGGATGTTTTGGCCACCCGGTATCATTGGCTGGTCCGTGCCTGTGCCCGTCCATATTTTCTCATCGGCGGCGACACTGAGGATCTGATGCAGGAGGGAATGTTTGGCCTCATCAAGGCCATGCGGGAGTTTGACCCCGCCCGTTCTTCTCTGTTTCGTCCCTTTGCGGGTCTATGCATCCATCAACAGGTGTGTTCCGCGCTCAAGCGCGACGCCAGCCAGAAAAACGCACCGCTCAATCAATCCGTCCCCTTGAATCCCTCGCTTCTGAACGCAAGTCCCACCTTCGCACAGGTCGATCCCGAGCTGTTGTTGATCGACAGAGAAAAGGCTGCCAGTCTGCTGGAGAATACCCGCAAACAGTTGTCCGCTTTCGAGGAAAAGATTTTAGGGTTATTTTTAGACGGTCTCGCATACTGTGAGATCGCGGAAACTGTTGGTAGGCCCATCAAATCGGTGGACAACGCCGTGCAGCGGATCCGCCGCAAAGTGGCGCGGCAGCTTTCATCCGGCGATATCAGCAACAGCTGAACGCAATATATTTCATCTCAAAGAGAGGGTAAAATCATGTACGAAGACAAGACTTTGGTTTGCAAGGAGTGCGGTAAGGAGTTCGTGTTCACCGCCGGTGAGCAGGAGTTCTATGCTGAGCGCGGCTTCCAGAACGAGCCCCAGCGCTGCAAGGCTTGCCGCGACGCTCGCAAGAACGCCGCCCGCGGCCCCCGGGAGTTCTTCACCGCTACCTGCGCTGCCTGCGGCGGCGAGGCCCGTGTGCCCTTCGAGCCCAAGAGCGACCGTCCTGTTTATTGCAGCGACTGCTTCGCCAAGATGCGTGAGAACGGCTGAGCGCTGATTCCGTAAATTGTAAAAAGGGAGTTGCCCGCATAGGCGGGCGGCTCCTTTTTTTGTCCGGCAAAACGCCGTCACCCCGAATGTCAAAGCCGCACTTGACGCTGGGGGCCGGGATATTGTATAATAAACTGATTTAATGTGCGGAGGTATACCCATTATGTGGATCGCGGATGGCTGGAAGGATTATGAGCTGCTGGACTGCGGCGGCGGGGAAAAGCTGGAGCGCTGGGGCGTCCAGATCCTGGTGCGGCCGGACCCCCAGGCCATCTGGGAGTCGGACCGGAAAAACCGCGGCTGGCGCACGGCCAACGCCCGGTACAGCCGCTCCAGCACCGGCGGCGGCCACTGGGACAAGAACAAGCTGCCGGAAAGCTGGCCCATCTCCTATAAAAGCCTGCGGTTCCAGGTGAAGCCCATGAACTTCAAGCACACAGGGCTGTTTCCGGAGCAGGCTGCCAACTGGGACTTCGCCATGGAGCAGATCCGCCAGGCGGGACGCCCCATCCGGGTGCTGAACCTGTTCGCCTATACCGGCGGGGCCACGGTGGCCTGCGCCGCCGCCGGGGCCAGCGTCTGCCATGTGGACGCCGCCAAGGGCATGGTGGCCTGGGCCAAGGAGAACGCCCGGGTCTCCGGACTCCAGGACGCTCCCATCCGCTGGATCGTGGACGACTGCGCCAAGTTCGTTGAGCGGGAGATCCGCCGGGGCAAAACCTACGACGCCATCATCATGGACCCGCCCAGCTACGGGCGGGGACCCGGCGGCGAGGTGTGGAAGCTGGAGGAGAATCTCTATCCCTTCGTGAAGCTGTGCGCCCGGGTGCTGTCAGACAAGCCTCTGTTCGTGATCCTGAACTCCTATACCACGGGGCTGGCCCCGTCGGTGCTGGGCTATATCCTGCAAATGCTGGTGGGGCGGCGCTTTGGCGGCCGGGTCACCTGGGACGAGCTGGGCCTGCCGTGCACGGATTCCGGCATGGCGCTGCCCTGCGGCGCCACGGGCCGCTGGATGAGCAAGTAAAAATATCGCAGAAAAGAGAAAGCCAATGCAAGCAATGATCCGAACCGACGCACTCTCCTTCTCCTACCCGGTGGAGGAGGGCCAGCGTCGGACCACAGCCCTGGAGGATGTGACCCTGTCCATCGAAAAGGGCAGCTTTGTGGTGGTGCTGGGCCACAACGGTTCCGGCAAATCCACCCTTGCCAAGCATTTCAACGCCGTGCTGCTGCCCTCCGGCGGCGCGGTATATGTAGAGGGCATGAACACCCAGGACGAGGACCTTCTGCTGGAGATCCGCCGCCGGGTGGGCATGGTGTTCCAGAATCCCGACAACCAGATCGTGGCCAACGTGGTGGAGGAGGATGTGGCCTTTGCCCCGGAGAATCTGGGTGTCCCCACGGCGGAAATTCGCCGCCGGGTGGACGACGCCCTGGCGGCGGTGGGCATGACGGAGTTCGCCCGCCATGCGCCGCACCTGCTGTCCGGCGGACAGAAGCAGCGGGTGGCCATCGCCGGGGTCATCGCCATGGAGCCGGAATGCATCGTGCTGGACGAGGCCACGGCCATGCTGGACCCTGCCGGACGCCGGGAGGTGCTGGACACCGTCCACCGGCTGAACCGCCAGCGGGGCATCACCGTGGTTCACATCACCCACCATATGTCCGAGGCGGAGGACGCCGACCGGGTCATCGTGATGAACGACGGCGTGGTGGCCATGGACGGCACGCCCCGGGACATTTTCTCCCGGGTGGAGGAGCTTCGCTCCCTGGGTCTGGCGGCCCCGGACACGGTGGAGCTGCTGCACCGGCTGAACGGGCACGGCATGTCCCTGCCCCTGACGGCCATTACCGTTGACGAGTGTGCCCGCGCCATATTCCAGGCGCTCCATGGCGCGGAAGGGAAGTAAACGAAGTTGGAACCGATCATTCGAGTAGAGCACCTGACCCACACCTACAGCGCCGGGACCCCGTTCCAGCGCAGCGCGGTGGAGGATGTCAGCATAGACGTGATGCCCGGGGAGTTTCTGGGCATCATCGGACACACCGGCTCCGGAAAGTCCACCCTGATCCAGCATCTCAACGGGCTGCTGCGTCCCACCCAGGGCCGCGTCCTGCTGGACGGGAAGGATATCTGGGCCGAGCCCAAGAAAATTCGTCAGGTCCGCTTTCAGGTGGGCCTGGTGTTCCAGTACCCGGAGTACCAGCTGTTTGAGGAAACGGTGTACAAGGATATTGCCTTCGGCCCGGGCAACATGGGCCTTTCCAAGGAGGAAATCGACCGCCGGGTCCGGGAATCCGCCGCCCTGGTGGGTTTGACGGAGGACCAGCTGGACAAGTCGCCCTTTGACCTGTCCGGCGGCCAGAAGCGCCGGGTAGCCATCGCCGGGGTCATCGCCATGGAGCCCAAGGTCCTGATTCTGGACGAGCCCACGGCGGGGCTGGACCCCCGGGGCCGGGAGGCCATTCTGGCCCAGATCCGGGCCTATCACCAAAAGCGCGGCACCACCGTCATTCTGGTGAGCCACAGCATGGAGGAGATCGCCTGCAACGTGGACCGCATCCTGGTGCTGCGGGGCAGCCATGTGTATATGGACGGCACGCCCCGGCAGGTATTCCGGCGGGCCGACGATCTGGAGGACGTGGGCCTGGACGTGCCCCAGGCCACCAAGATTGCCCTGGCTCTGCGCCGGATGGGCCTGGAGATCGACACGGCGGTCTACACCGTGGACGAGCTGGAGCAGGCGCTGCTCTCCGTCAGAGGGGAGGCGGGCGTATGCTGAAGGATATCACCCTGGGCCAGTTTTTCCCCGGCGATACGTTTATCCACCGGCTGGACCCCCGCACCAAGCTCATTGCGGTGATCCTGTACATTGTGGCCCTGTTCAACGCCAAGGGGGTGGTGACCTACGCCATCGTGGCGGCGCTGCTGGCCCTGTGCATCATTGTTTCCCGGGTGCCCTTCCGGTCCCTGACCCGGGGCCTGAAGCCCATCTGGGTCATCGTGGCCTTCACGGCCATTATGAACCTGTTTTTCACCAGCGGCACGCCCTTGGGAACCGGCTGGCTGCTGAGCCATATCACTCAGGAGGGTCTGCGCTCCGCCATCTACATGATCCTGCGCATTGTGATGCTCATCATGGGCACCTTCCTGCTGACCTATACCACCAGCCCCATCTCCCTGACGGACGGGCTGGAGAGTCTGCTGTCGCCGCTGAAAAAGCTGCGCCTGCCCATCCATGAGCTGGCCATGATGATGTCCATTGCCCTGCGGTTCATCCCCACGCTGATCGAGGAGACGGACAAGATCATGTCCGCCCAGAAGGCCCGGGGCGCGGACTTTGAATCCGGCAATATCTTCCAGCGGGCCCGGGCCCTGGTGCCCATTCTGGTGCCCCTGTTCATCAGCGCCTTCCGCCGGGCCGACGAGCTGGCCACGGCCATGGAGTGCCGCTGCTACCACGGCGGCCAGGGCCGCACCGCCCTCCATGTGCTTCGGTATCGCGCCGCCGACATTTGGGTGCTGCTGGGCTTCATCGCCCTGACGGCCGGGATCATCGCCCTGGGCCGGCTGGGAATCTGAGAGGTACGTTATGCGCAACATCGCCCTGATCCTGATGTACAACGGCACCGCCTACCACGGGTGGCAGGTGCAGAAAACCGAGACCACCGTGGCCCAGACCCTGGAACGGGGCCTGTCCATGGTGTGCGGCCAGCCCATCAAGTGCACCGGCTGCGGACGCACCGATGCCGGGGTCCACGCCGAGCATTATGTGGCCAATTTCCGCACCGATTCCCGCATTCCTGTGGACCGGCTGCCCTTCGCCGTGAACACCCATATTCCCGAGGACATCGTGGTGAAGGCGGCCTATGAGGTGGCGGAGGATTTCAACGCCATCGGCTCCTGCATCAAAAAGGAGTACACCTATCGCATTTACAATTCCCGGGTAAAGAACCCGTTTTACGTAAACAGAGCGTATTTTTACCCCAAGCGCCTGGACGAGGAGGTCATGGACCGTGCTGCCCGGATGTTCGAGGGGACCCACGATTTCGCCGCCGTGCGCAGCGTGGGCACCAACGTCCGCAGCACCGTCCGCACCATCTACTATTGCCGGGTCCGGCGGCAGGGGGACCTTTTGGAATTGAAGGTCTGCGCCAACGGCTTTTTGTATAATATGGTACGGGCCATTACCGGCACGGTGCTCTATGCGGCAGAGGGGAAGCTGACGCCGGAGGAGATCCCCGCCATCCTGGACAGCGGCAACCGTACTCTGGCCGGGCCCACTGCCCCGCCGGGAGGTCTGTACCTGACGAGGGTGTGGTATGAAGATGAAAGACTCAATGGACCAGATGGAATTTGACCGCGGCAACCCCCAGGAGGATGCCCCCCGCCGGGTACAGAAGCGGAAGAAGCTGAACTGGAAGCCCGTATGGTTTGCCGTGACCGCCGCAGTGCTGGCGGCGGTGCTGCTGGTGGCCTCATTGACGGATACCACCGCCTTTGACGGCCTGCGCCGCAGCATCACCTATGCCCGGGCAAAAAAAGATGAGACGGGCTGCGCCCAGCTGTACCACTATGCCGCCGACCGCACCAGCTGCTTCGCCTCACTGGACGGCAGTTTGGCCATCGTCACCAACAGTCAGCTGCTGGTGATGCAGGAAAACGGCCAGGTGGTGTGTAATGAGACTGTAAAGTGGACCTCCTGTACAGTAGTGCAAAATCAAGGCGTTGCTGCCGCCTATGACATCGGCGGCACCGACGTCTATGTGCTCAATGCCCATGGCCTTGTCCGCAGGATCACCTGCGGCGGCGAGATTTTGTCCGTCACCCTCACCCAGGAGGGCCGCCTGGCTGTCACCATCAACGAGCGGGGTTATAAGGCCGCGGTGGAGGTGTACGACGAGGATGGTGTAAAGGAGTTCGCCTTTCATTCTGCCGACAGCTTCCTGATGACTGCCTCCGTGTCCGGAGACGGTCAGGAGATGGCCGCCGTCACCATGGGCCAGTCCCAGGGCGCCTTCACCAGCAGCGTGGTTCTCTACAAGCTGAACCGCCAGGACCCCTATGCCTCCTGCGATCTGGCAGGTGTAGCGGTGTACGACCTGGGCCTTGTGGGAAAACGCTACTGCGCCGTGGCGGAGGATGGCCTCCACTTCATCGACCGGAAGGGCCGCGCCGCCGCGTCCTACAGCTATGACGGCGGCGTGCTGCGCCGGTGCAGCCTGGGGGGCGACGGCTATGCCGCCGTGCTGCTGGGCCGCTATAAGGTGGGCAGCCAGCTGCGGCTGGTAACGGTGAACGACGACGGCAAGGAGCTGGGCTCCCTGGACCTGGATGGCGATGTGCTGAGCATGTCCGCCTCCGGCCGGTATGTGGCGGTGTTGTTTGCCGACCGGCTGGTGATTTATAACAAGAACCTCAAGGAATACGCCACGCTTCAGGGCGTCAGCAGCGCCGGGGATGTCCTCATGCGCGGCGACGGCTCTGCGGTGCTGGCCGGCTCCGCTGCCGCCAGCGTGTTCCTGCCCTGACCCCGAAAGGAGAAATGCCTATGTCCCTGTTTGCCGATATTCTGGTGCTGGCCGCGCTGGTGGCCGCCGCCTGGCTGGGCGCCAGGCGTGGCCTGCTGAAAAGCCTGGCGGGCCTCTTGATTGTTCTGGTGGCCCTGTGGGGCGCCTCCTGGGCCGCCGACCACCTGACGGAGCCTGTGGCCCAGTGGATCGAGCCCCGGGTCACCCAGCGGGTGGAGCGGAAGCTGGAGGAGAGCCACGCCGCCGACGCCGGACAGATGCTCCAGGCATTCAGCTTCCGGGGCAGCGGCCTCCAGAAGATGCTGGATGCCGTTCACCAGCGGGTGCAGCAAACCGGCGAGACCCTCATCCGGGCTGTGGCCCAGAGCATCGCCCGTTCCGTGGCGGGGACGGCGGTGTATGTGGTGGTGTTCCTGATCCTGCTGGTGCTGCTGTGGCTTTTGATAAAGCCGCTGAATGCCATTGTCACCAGGCTCCCCCTGGTCAGTACCGTCAACGGCTTGGGCGGAGCGGCCCTGGGTCTGGTGTGCGGCGGCCTTACGCTGTTTGTGGTCGTATGGGCCATGCAGCGCTTTGGATGGCTCATCACCCCGGAGCTGGTGGAAAAGACCACCCTGCTGAAATTCTTTGCAACCCACACGCCGCTGGGGCTCCTGGCGACGCTGTGACCAATTTACCCGCATAACGGAGGAAAACCATGCAACCGACTCTTTGTTCCAAATGTAAGAAAAATGTGGCCGTGGTCTTTATTTCCCGGCAGAATGAAAAGGGCGAGATGGTCAACGAGGGCCTGTGCCTGAAATGCGCCGCCCAGCTGGGCCTGCCCCAGGTGGAGGAGATGATGAAGAAAATGGGCATCTCCCCGGAGGATCTGGAGAACATCAACAACGAGATGATGCAGGCCTTCGGCGGCGCAGAGGAGCTCAGCGACATGACCGAGGCCCAGGACGACGACGGTGACGATGACGAGGAAAGCGGCAAGACCGCCACCTTCCCGTTTTTGAACCGCCTGTTCGGAAGCAGCAACCCCCCGGCGGAGAAGTCCGACGCGCCCTCCGGCCGGGAGGAGACTCCCAAGGGCCGCAAGGCCGACAAAAAGCACAAGTATCTGGACAGCTACTGCATCAATCTCAGCCAGCGGGCCCGGGACGGCAAGCTGGACGCGGTCATCGGCCGGGAGGAGGAGATCCAGCGTGTGGTGCAGATTCTGAACCGCCGCCAGAAGAACAACCCCTGCCTCATCGGAGAACCCGGCGTGGGCAAGACGGCCATTGCCGAGGGTCTGGCCCAGCGCATTGTGGCCGGCGACGTGCCCTTCAAGCTGCGGGATAAGCAGGTATATCTGCTGGACCTGACGGCTCTGGTGGCCGGGACCCAGTTCCGGGGCCAGTTTGAAAGCCGTATGAAGGGCCTTATCGAGGAGATCCGTAAGCTGGGAAATATCATCCTGGTCATCGACGAGGTCCACAACATTGTTGGGGCCGGAGACGCCGAGGGCAGCATGAACGCCGCCAATATCCTCAAGCCTGCCCTGTCCCGGGGCGAGATCCAGGTCATCGGCGCCACCACCTTCAACGAATACCGCAAGCACATTGAAAAGGACACCGCCCTGGAGCGCCGCTTCCAGCCGGTCACCGTCAACGAGCCCAGCCTGGAGGATACGCTGAAGATCCTCCAGGGTATCGCCCACTACTACGAGTCGTATCATGGCGTTTCCATCCCCCAGGGGGTGCTGCGCCAGGCGGTGGCGCTGTCCGAGCGTTATATCACCGACCGGTTCCTGCCGGATAAGGCCATTGACCTTATCGACGAGGCCTGCTCCGATATGAACCTCCACGACCCGGACATCAACCGCCGCATGGAGGTCAAGCGGGACCTGGAGAACGTCACCTTCGAGCGGGAGACCCTGATGTCTGCCCAGCCGCCGGAGGGGCAGGAGCTGTCCCAGGAGGAGCTGGACGCCCGCTATGCCCGCATTGCCGAGCTCCGCAGCCAGGAGCTGCGGCTGCAGCAGGAACTGTCTGCCCTGGAGGCCAAGGGTACGCCCCAGCTGACCATGGACAATATTGCCCGGGTCATTGAGATGTGGACCAAGATTCCTGCCAGCAAGATCAAGGAGGAGGAATTCCGCCGACTGTCCCAGCTGGAGGAGCGTCTGAAGCAGCATATCGTGGGCCAGGACGAGGCGTTGTCCGCCGTGTCCGCCGCCATCCGCCGCAGCCGGGTGGGTATTTCCCCCAAGCACAAGCCCGTCAGCTTTATTTTCGTGGGCAGCACCGGCGTGGGCAAGACGGAGCTGGTAAAGCAGCTGGCCGCCGACCTGTTCAACACCCCGGATGCGCTGATTCGCCTGGATATGTCCGAGTTCATGGAAAAGCACTCTGTTTCCCGTCTGGTGGGCTCGCCTCCGGGCTATGTGGGCTATGACGAGGCAGGCCAGCTGACGGAGAAGATCCGCCGCAAGCCCTATTCTGTCATTCTGTTCGACGAGATCGAAAAGGCCCATCCGGATGTGCTGAACATCCTGCTGCAAATTCTGGACGACGGCGAGATCACCGATGCCCATGGCCGCAAGGTGAATTTTGAAAACACCGTCATCGTCATGACCTCCAACGCCGGGTCCGACAGGGCCGCCGGTTCCGTGGGCTTTGGCCGCAGCGCCGACGACCAGGGCCGTGAGCGCACCATGAAGGCTCTGCGGGAATTCCTGCGTCCGGAATTTATCAACCGCGTGGACGAGATCGTCTATTTCCACCAGCTGACGGAGGAGAATTTTGCCGCCATCGCCCGGATCATGCTGGATGAGCTGCGGGATTCCCTGCGGGAGAAGGGGTACACCTTCACCTATGACGACGCGCTGGTGGAGCATCTGGTGAAATCCTCCTATTCTGCGGCCTACGGCGCCCGGAATCTGCGCCGCTGCATCCAGAAGGAGCTGGAGGACCCCATGGCGGTTCAGATCATCGACAGCTTCGAGCACCCCATCACCCAGCTGCGGGCCACCGCAGAGGATGGCAAGGTGCGGCTGGACACCCTGTAAGGAGGCGGTTTCATGCTGTTCCGCAAGGATATCGAGCCCCGCTGCGCCTATTGCGCTCAGGGGGTCCGCATCAATGAGACGCAGGTGGCCTGCATGAAAAAGGGCATCGTGGCGGCGGAAAACCACTGCTTCCGCTTCCGCTACGACCCGTTGAAGCGGGTTCCGCCCCGTCCGGCTCAGTTGTCCACCGACGGGCTGAAGGAGGAAGATTTCAGCCTGTAAAACCCAAAAATCAGAGAGAAAAGGGGTAAAACCATGACGCCGAAAACCGTTTGGGCCGTTTATTTCAGCGGTACCGGCACCACGGAGCGCACGGTGCGCAGCGTTGCCGGAGAGCTGGCCCGGATGCTTTCCGTGCCCTGCCGCAGCTTTGACTTTACCCGGCCCCAGGCCCGGCAGAAGGAGCTTTCCTTCTGCGAGAGGGATCTGGTGGTATTCGGAACGCCGGTGTATGCCGGGCGGGTGCCCAATGTGCTGCTGCCGTATTTGCGGGAAAAGGTCCGGGGCGGAGGCGCGCTGGCGGTGCCGGTGGTGCTGTTCGGCAACCGGAACTATGATGACGCGCTGATCGAGCTGCGGGACCTGCTCCAGGCAGACGGCTTCGGCTGTATTGCGGCAGGGGCCTTCGTGGGGGAGCACAGCTTTTCCCGGACCCTGGGCGCGGGCCGTCCGGACGATCGGGATATGGCGGGACATCCCGCCTTTGCCCGGGAAATCTGCGGGAAATTAGCGGGACAAGCCGGGACAGAGAATACGCCTGTTGCCGTCCGGGGGGAAACACCCATCCGCCCCTATTACACCCCACGGGATCGCCACGGAAACCCCATCAGCATCCTGAAGGTAAAACCCAGAACGGACATGGCAAAGTGCGGCGGCTGCGGTCTGTGCGCGGAGCTGTGCCCTATGGGCTCCATTGACCCGGCGGATGTGTCCCGGGTCAATGGCATCTGCATCAAGTGCTGCGCCTGCGTAAAAAAGTGCCCTGCCGGAGCCAAGTATTTTGACGATCCCGGATACCTGTTTCACCAGCACGAGCTGGAGGACGTTTACACCCGCCGGGCGGAAAACGAATGGTTCGTATAAATGCAAATAATCAAAACCTCCGGCAGATGCGGCGGTGACTTAGGAAAACATTGAAGCAAGGAACGGTGTAGCTTAACGGCTATGCCGTTCTTTGCTCTTTTTTACTTGTGTTGCGGGCATTTTCGATTGCCCGTGTGAAGTCAAATGCACCGATGAAGTTATAGACGATGGTGATTTCCCGCGTTCTGGATTTCTTATCAACATGGGAAACTTCGATTCTGTCAATGAAAGCACGGAGAACAGCCGCGTCAAGCTCCTGCAAATCCGTGTACTTCTTCACGGCAGCGATAAACGCCTTGACATTGGTTTTCTGCTGCTCCTGCTGCTTCAGATCCTTGCGCAAGACTTCTGCCATTGATTTCAGGTTGCTTTGTTCCAGCTCATAGTCATGGGACATTTTGATAAACCGTTCGTCTGACAGCTTACCGATCACGTTGTCCTCATACAGTCGGGAGATAATGCGGTCAAGCTCAGCAATCCGCGTGTCTGCCTTTGCCAGCGTTTCACGCTTCCGAACAAACTCTGCATCTCTGTCCCGCATATCGCTCTCGGCAGCGTCCTGAATGAACTCCGCTTCATGCTCTGAAACATAGGAGATTGCTTCCCGCAGATTTCGCAGAACAATTTCATGCAGCACGACATTCTTGATAGAATGGGTCGTGCAGAGATCCTTGCCCTTGCGGTAGGTGGAGCAGATGAAGTATTTCTGGTTCTCCGCAAAGTTGGTAGCGCGGCATTGATACATTTTGCCGCCGCACTCTGCGCAATACAGAAGCCCGGAGAACATACCCATTTCACCCATCTTGGTAGGACGGCGACGCGCCTTGCGAATGTTCTGAACAATCAGGAACACGCTTTCTTCGATGATCGGCGGCTGGGTGTTCTCGAAGATCACCCAATTCTCAGGATCATTCCAGATTTTCTTCTTGCTCTTGTAGGACTTCTTTGTGGTCTTGAAGTTTACTGTATGCCCCAGATAGTCTACGCGCTCCAAAATGCGGGAAACCGTTTCATTTGTCCATTTGTACGGGTCTGCTGTCGGCTTGTTGCTGGTCGGCAGACCTTTCGCATGGCAATAGGCGGTTGGGTTCAAGATTTGCTGCTGTTTGAGCCATTTAGCAATCTGCGTGGGGCCTTTGCCGGACGCGCACAGGGAGAATATCTTCTGTACGACGGCTGCGGCTTCTTCATCGACGATCCATTTCTTTTTGTCCTCCGGGCTTTTCATATACCCATAGGGCGGAATGGTCGTCAAATGCTCGCCGGACTTGCCTTTGCTCTGCCATGTAGCGCGAATCTTTTTGGAGGTATCGCGGGCATACATTTCGTTGAACACATTGCGGATCGCGGTAAACTCACTTTCGCCGCGTGTGCTGTCCACGCCGTCATTGACGGCAATGAAATGAACGCCAAACTCCGGGAAAACAACATCGGTATACATTCCCACTTGGAGATAATCGCGCCCGAAGCGGCTCATGTCCTTTACAATGACACGCTTGATCCGCCCAGCCTTGATGTCGGCAAGCATACGCTGGAAGCCCGGACGGTTGAAGTTTGTGCCGGAATAACCATCGTCCTCGTCATAATGGCGGTAGGCGGTAATCCCGTGATCCTTGCAGTAGCGTTCCAGAATCTTCTTCTGAGACGAGATTTGTCAAGGGTATTTTCCTCATAAGAGAGCGCCCTGCACATAATCATGACAGGGCGCTCTCTAAATGAAGTATTGGAATTGATAACCAATCAAGTTTGCTTTTTCTTGTCAATACTGAAACTTAGCCTTTCCGCACTAACTCAAGCGGGGATCGTTGCGCCAACCGCTGCAAATGCAGGTAAGTCGCCACAATATAAACAATCAGTTGCAGGACACCTGCCACAATAACCGCAATTGGCATTGATACGACTTCCGTTATCATATCGTTATATCCAATCGTGGCTGCACCGCTCAAACTTGTATTAAGCACTTCTGAAACGGAGGAAAACAGATTTAGTGTCGTAGCATTCATTGTAAGGATTCCAACAATGATCCCAGTTATTGTCGCAAGGATGATAGGTATTGCAGCTACCTCCCAGCTAAACATCACAGCGGTCCTTTTACCGGAACCAAGCGAGAGCATCAGGCCAAGCGTCCGCCGTTGACGGTTTACAAACAGAGCAAGAAATACGAACAGGGCCGCACTCGCTGTTATGCAGGCAGCGAAAAGAAGCTGCTGCGCACTGCTGTAAAATCCATGCAAAGTTTCGGCGATTTCAGTGTATCCGTTATCAAAGCAAAACAGAATGTTTGCCGGGTATCCATTCGATTCCAGTGCAGCTTGGAGCGCAGATACCTTTCCGTTCTGCAGAACGTATGTAAAGAAAACACCATTTCGACTACTATAGCAGTTTTCTGGCAGAGAAGTGTTAGGGACAAAGACGGTATTCGGAAGGAAGCGATAGTCTGCGGTATCCCACAAGTCTGACTGTCGGTAAATCCCTATAATCTGATACGTTTTCGCATCACCCGAAACCCCAATCTTTTGGGAAAAACGCTGTGGCTGTACCTTCCATTCCGGAGCTGTTAAATCAGCAAGAGGGTTTGGACCCCAATAGAACGACAAATCAATGCTGTCCCCTATACCGAGTCCGCTTGCAATGGCAGTTGTTTCAGAAATCAGGCAGACATTAGAGCCATTTTTATAATCGTCCGCCCCAAAACTCCGTCCTTCTGTTACGAAAGAGTCCTTTTGATGGAAACAATACATGCTTTCCAGAAGATCTGTACCAATTACACTGACAGTATGATATTGCGTATCCAATTCTTGGACTGCGCTCCGCCATTCAATTCCCGCATTTGAACTTAGAAAGACATCCAGATCAGTTTCCAACGGGGTCATGTATGCATCAAGGTATTGGTCGTTTAGCAACACACCTGTTTCGGAGCCGTCAATTGCATAGTCCAGCTGTGTTTCAGAATACAAGCCATGCCAATGCGTAACGGTCATTGTGCAGGAATCTATTGCATCAACCATGTCTTGCCCTAAAATGGTCGTTTTTTCACCAGAGGAATATTTTGCTACCGGCAGAAAATCTGGCGAAGCTGTTTTCTTTTCGTCCTCTGTCAAATCATAGGATATTTTAGACAAATCAATATCTTCCACAGAGCATCGGTGCGTTCCTGCCAACGTTGTACGCAATTCCAAATCACGGTCAATATAATCTGCCCCAAAGGCCAAATACCGCCCACCAGGACGGATATCAAGAGCATCTAACTCTTCCTGAGAGTTGCACCCTATGATGAGGCGAAGTGTGCTGCGAACAGCATAGTCTGGATGCATTTTAACAACGTTTTCAATCGAAGCAGTAACAGATACTAAAGCAAGTTCGGTTGACTCAGGCAGATTCGTTTTATCCACCGATGTAACCCGAACGATCATAATTGCCCTGTTATACGGAGAATCAAGGCTTGGCACATATGTGCCGTCTTCCTTGCCGCTGGTAACACTCTGAATGGAGGGGCAATAAGCACTGATATATTTTTGTTGGTACGCACCTTTTATGACTGTTCCATCCGCAGCAAGCTGATCCATATACGCCCACATATCTTGACTTATTACACTTTCTTCATGGTGGAGCGTTAGCCCGTTGTACTCTGTTGCTACGTCTGCTGTCTCCGTTGTTGGGACACCAATGGTTACATAACGTTCTTCAATTTGCGCGAGCGTTGCTTTAGCGGATGCAAATACGCCTGCGCTCAGGCAGATAAAAGCGGAGGCCATTCCCACCAGCAGGAAGATTGCAAACAAACGAACCGGTTGTCGAAAGAGCTGTTTCAAAGGGGTCATACAGTTTCCTCCTTGAGTCTGCCGCTGTCCATACGGAATACAACATCCGCTGCTTTGGCTACCTCCAGATCATGTGTGACAACCACTACACAGCAGTTTTCCTCATGTGCCAGTCTGGAAAGCAGCTGAATAATTTGTGTGCTGTTTTCTGTATCCAGATTTCCCGTAGGCTCATCTGCGAGAATGATCTGCGCATGAACGGCTAATGTTCTGGCAATTGCGACTCGTTGCTGTTCGCCGCCTGACAGCATGGCAGGAAGTCGCTTCCAATAGCTTTCGCCCAGACCGACTTTTTCAAGAGCAATCTGTGCCTCTTTTTTTGCATCGGCATCGGAATGCCTCAGCAGCTTTAAGGGGTACATGACGTTTTCACAAACAGTCATAAGTGGAAACAAATTATAGCTTTGGTAAATCACAGACGCCTGCTTGCGGCGGTAGATATCCACGTCTATTTCCCGCAAACTCTGGCCGTTGACCATTATGTCTCCGCTCTGCGGCGTATCCAGTCCTGCCAGTAATGAAAGCAGTGTTGTCTTCCCACTTCCACTTTTGCCGACTAACGCATAAAGAGTTCCAGCACTCAAATCACACGAGACGTCTTTTACAGCCTGAACAGTTTGGTATTTTGTTTTGTATGAATAAGAAACACTTTGCACAGATAATACGGACATGCTACTCAACCTCCCGTAGTAATCGGATTCCGCTTTTTCCAGTTGCCATCAAGCAAGCTGTAATTGCCCCGACATTCATAGCAAAAAAGAGTGCTGCGGCCATGACATATTGGGTGGCAGTCTCTTGGACAAACAGAATGAGAATTGTTCCAATAGCTGCGCCAACCAAAAACATCAGACATATCTCGACGAATACCATAATGACCGTTTCAATGCGTTTTGTACCAAGAGATCGTGCAATGGCAAATTCCCGCCTTCGGATATGAATATAGAAAAAACCTGCGGTGGTGCCAATCATGACCTCTGTGCAGGCAAAAATTGGTTTTAGTCGATACAGTGTTTGCAAATTTCGATTCAAAGCATTCAGAGTTTCGCGGAGTGTTTCGTCATGAACTGTTATGGCAAATTGCTGATATCGGAGGGCTGGAGAATTATTGATTTCTTCTTGATGCCCGGATGGGTCCACATTTGCGAAGTGACGCATCAGTATTTTCCGGAATTCGTCCAGCTCATGATTATCGCGCACTGTGGCGCTCAAGCTATCCCCCGTAATCTTCCCATCCAGCTCTGTTTGTACTGCGGCAACGCAGCTGAATGGACAATAGATCGTTTGAGATTCCGACGAATACGTCCCAGCAATTTCGAGCGAAATCTGTGTGGCCGCTTCACCGGTCGCAGCAGGCGACATCTGAACCGTCAATATGACATTACCATTATTATCAGTATCTTGCGACAGTTCTTCTGCCGCTGCGGTCGAAACAAGACACGCTGCTTTATTTGAGGTAAAAATTGATTCGTCGTATCCTTCAAAATAAGTAATCGAATTTCCTGAAACGGGTGCCAATTCCGATGCGGCATCAACAGAAGTAATGCCAATCAGCTTTTGCCGACTCGAAAAACCCGTCCCTTGGCTGTAATAGACAGATGCTTTCAGGCAAACATCCTTCACATAGGAGGAAAATGCTTTTTCCTGAAGCTCCCCGCCATAAGCATATTTGTCAGAGAGAAAGTAGTTGATAATATAGTCTGTAATTTTCAGGTCATCGGTTTTCGTGCCGGTAAGATTGGATACGACGACAGTTACGGGAATCACTGCGTAGGCGCTCTCCATATCCTGTTCTTTCTGGCAAATGAAGCCATCAAAGAGAGTAAAAAATGCACAAAGGAAAGCTATCAGCAATACAATACTCACCGTCTGCCAAGCGCCGCGCTTTAAGCGCACCTTTTCGTAAAAGAAAACAATCATTTAACTGCACTCCAATAATGCAAGCAGCGGCATGGGAGAAATATTCACCCATGCCGCTGCTCAGCTGTCACTTACTTATCTGTCAAAACCGGGAAAACAGACTGGGGCAGGATGCAATATCCTATAACGTCGGACTTTTCATCTGTAAAAATCAGTTGTTTGAATTTGAGTAAGAGACTCTTGCTTCTTTAGCGCTTCTCCCAACAAAGCGCTCTCAAGCTCTACTTCACGTTGCCAATCTTCGCTACTACTTCTATCCGAAATAGTTTGTCCATTTTGAATCACGTCCAATATTGGAGGCTGGCTTAGATCAATATAGTTGCTACCCTGAGCAGCAATTTCTTTTGATTGTCTCGGGTTTGTCATAAAACAGACGACAACTGCCAAAACAAGTATCGCGGTCACGGTTATGATCCAAGTATGAGGCTTTCGATAAGAAAGTACAGCACGGATTCGTGTTTTCACAGTCTTACTGCCGAAGGCCAGCGGGCAGGCCGCAAAAATACGCTGGTTTGCAGTGCAGGAGAGCAACGTCTGCGAATACGCAGCGCGCTGAGAATCACTCATATCCTTGATAGCGTATTCGTCACATGCCAACTCAATATCTTTACAAAGGAAATAATACGCAATCCAAATCAAAGGATTGAACCAATGAAGAGAAAGAATTAAGAACGCAATGGGCTTTAGCCAATGATCGCGGCGTTTTATATGCGCACGTTCATGTGCAATTATGCTATTCAATTCCTTGCTCTTTATATGGAATGGAATATAGATGCGCGGCGCAAACAGGCCAAGAATAAACGGAGCATTCACATGCTCGCTTTGATACACATTTGCCGAGAGCCGGACAGCAGTTTTCACTTTGCTGCGGAGATGTATATAGCTTAACGCTTCAAACAGAAGCATTGCTGCCATACCAGTACACCAGACGATTCCAACATAAGGAACAGGAGCAGTGAAACCTTTGGCAGAAAGCAGGCCCTGCTCGGATGCCGAAAAGCCACTTATATCAGGAATGACACTCAAGCGACTTTCCAATGCGTTTGGCATGAGAAGCCGAATCCCAACAAAGCTCCACAATACGGGGAACAGCCATTTGGGGGCCTTACGGAATATGATGTGAACAAGCAGAACAGCCAGTACAAGCCATCCGGCATTGATGCTCATATTAAGCAGCTTCATAAACAATTCAGTCATCCGGATGCTCCTCCCGAAAACGGTCGATCATCTGCTGCATCTCTTGAATTTCATCTGCCGTGAGCTGTTGGCTTTTGGTAAATGCGGTCAAAAAAGCTGGAATCGAACCGGCAAATTTTTTCTCAACCAATTCTTCAATTTCAGCTGTCTGTATCTGCTCCTTAGATACCAGCGAAGAAACAATCGTATTTTCATTCTTTATCACGCCACGCTCCGATAAACGCTTTATTACCGTGTAAGTGGTAGTAACCTTCCAGCCCAGTTGCTCTGCACAAAGCTGAGCTAAATCTCTGCTCTTGATGGGTTCATGATCCCAAAGGATCAGGCAAAAACGGTATTCGCTTTCAAAAACTTTTGGTGTACTCATTCTAGCGGCCTTTCATTCTAATCTGTTAGTATTATTCTAACGGATTAGAGTTGAAAAGTCAATAGGGGAAATGTGCATTTTATCACTTAGCGCTGGAAGTGCTTGGGCTTTTGCGGGTCTGACCGTTGCCGACGAATAAGCATCTGCCGTACCTGCCGCTCTTCTGTGTCCTCTTTGAGCAGTCGGGATGTTTCCTGCTTGGCGTTCAGCAGCAAACTGAACGATGGCTTCTTCTGCAAGGCATCCTCCAGCTGCTGTTCTGCCGCCTTTTCCTGCGCAGGACGAATTGCCTGCCGTGCTTCATACAGCTCCACCGGGTCGAAATCCGCAGCCTGCGCTTTCAGTTCAGCGTATTCATCCAAAGCCTTATCTAACTCGGCAGAGTATTTTTGCTCCTGCGTCTCCAGCTTTTTCAGGCCGGCTTCCATTGCAGCAATATCCTTGTGGAACGCCTCTGCGCCTGCATCCTCCGCATACTCAAATTTTTGCAGAAGAAGTGCCTTTTCAGAACGCAGTTCTTCCAGTTCTTCCGTCAGCTCTGTAATGCGGACAGCCAGTGCCTTGTGGCGCTTCACATGGTATATTGGCAATTCTTTTTTCTCGGTAATCAGCGCTTTGCGCTCCTTGCTTTTTTCCTTGATTTGTTGTACCAGCCCGGTATAACATTCCAGCTCAGGTTTCCATACGGCGAGAGATTTCTGAATATGAGATTTGCCGCTGCGAATATGGGAGAGCTGATAACAGAAGATCAGCACACGGCTCCGCAGCTTCTCCAGTCCCTCCGCAATGGTCGGTACGGTGCGGGCAATCATTGCTGCCAGCTTCTTGATTTCGGCTTTCAGCTCCCGCAGAAGCGCATTGTCCGCCCTGATCTGCCGGTTCAGTTCGCAGCGGTCAGAGATGATTCCCTTGCGCTCCAACGCCTGTGCCGTTACGCCCTCATGGATAGTAGGAATCTCATCCAGTCCCCGTGCGGCGTTGCTGCGGTGGTCAATGCGTTCCTCCCGCCCGGCGCGTTCCAGATAGCGGTTGGAAACGTCAGCCCACGCCGCCCGCCATGCCGCAAGCTGTTCCTCGCTGTTCCAGCGCTCGGAGATGGGATTCTGCCTGCCGTAACGGGTGCTTTTGGGATGCTTGTCAGCCCGTATAAGCCCCTGTGCATCGGCCTCGGAAGAAACCATATACACCTTCTTCTTGCCGACTTTATAGGGATACTGCTTCTCCCATCCCTCGTCCTGTGCCGCCTTAGACTCGGCGGCGGTGAAGCCCCGTTCCTCGCCGTTTTTCATGCAGA
>ERZ780040.49-NODE-49-length-34729-cov-37.4633_pt1 | contig 34729 bp, 49 predicted proteins | sample MGYA00511852_ERZ780040 | MGnify/ENA primary metagenome ERZ780040 (study PRJEB29588, sample SAMEA2150866) | human gut metagenome | biome: human gut; feature: human-associated habitat; material: faeces | place: Denmark | collected 2008/2010 ... | reverse complement strand
ATTTAAAGATGTAATGCATATTTGTAAAGCTATTTAAATTAATAACTATACTGTTTAGTGCTTGAGGTACTGTGTAATCATTAGTAATAGTATATAATCCAGTAGAATTGCTTAATACTCCTGTATTATCATCTGCTCTTCCGTTAACTAATTGTTGATAGCCATTTAAATTAAAACTATAAAACTTAGTAGCTTCTGTAATACTTGTATTTTTTATACTGTTAACAAGTTTAGATGTACCAACTCCATACAAGCTACTTAGTTCATTAAACCAAGGTCTATTGTAGTAGTAGTTTTTCATTTGTGCTAATACTGCTCTTGTAGCTAGTCCTTGAACATCGTTATCTGGTATAGTATCTAATCCTGGTATAAAGTCAACACCACTATTACTACATCCACTACGTCTATTTTTAAATACTAATTCATGGTAAACAGCTTTACCTTGCCAATTATAACCATAGCCTATATTATCATCTCCTACTTTTCTATCTGGCTGCCAAATTTGTTGTGGTGACATTAATTTTCCACCAAGATAATTACATCCTGGTATAAATATTCTACAACATTCAGCTCCCATATCAAGCCCTACTTGTGATTTAGTAATATCTGAACTATCATAGTAAGCTCCATAAAGTGGTGGATTATTATCATTTACTGTATTGATGTTTGATTTAACTATACTATACGGAATAGTTGCAGTGTAACCTCCATTATAATCATTACCAAGATAATATAGTACTATTCCTGGTACTTGTCTATTAGTTGTTTGAGTGTTATTACGTACTGTTGTATCATTTGTAGTATTCCAATTAAATAAATTAGATACTTGACTTTCAGTTACTAATGCATCACCAATGTTAGCTCCATATGAATATCTTATACCTAATGATATTGCTGTATCTCTATCTGTTAAAGTGTATTGTTGAGTATCTAACATTAACATATTACTTGAATTATAAGTATCTATGTTTTGAATAAACTCATGTTGATTAGACGTTACTTCTTGATTAAAGAAATTAAAGAATGTATTCCATGCTGGAGCTGTAGATGATACAAGTGGTAATTCAACATCATTTTCTAAAGTTCTAGATAGTTTATCACTAAGAGTTTTTCCAAACAGTAGTTTAAGAACAGGTCTTAAACAAAAGATATCAACGTATGTGTGTTGATTTAATACTTGATTTTCATCAAGTTCTGTTCCTGTTAGACTAGCTTCATATTGATTAACTTTATCAACTAATATATTTGCTCGTTGTTGTAATTTCAGTAAGTTCATTATTAATTTCCTATAAATTAATTCTCATTAAATCCTGTTATATCACCTAGTGCTGATATTGAAATATTTTCTGCAACTAAGTAAGATTTAGTATAGTCATCTTCACATTGTGTAGTACTGAATGAGAATGAAAATCTATCTACCAAACCACATGTATAGTTCCAAGGTATTCCTTGAGCTTCTTGTTTTTTCTTTTCATCAGTTACACAAAAATATACATTTACATTAGATTGTGCTTGTATATCACTTTCTGATTTAGCAAGATATAGTTTAGCGCTTCCACATGCATACGGCAAATAACAAGTACCACATCCTTGAAAAGTATTTATAATGTTTTCTACGCATCCACGTTTACAACACCTTCCTGTACCATAAACACAATTAAAGTTGAATGTTCCATCATCTTCATATATTAATGATATTGTTCCAGTACCACTAGTTTTTGCAATTCCTGCTTTGCTATAGTTTCCTTTTTCTGGAAAAGGCTCATGTATAACAGGAGCAACTCCGTCACCTGAAACGCTTATATCTACTACGTATGTTTTAATTGTACTATCATTAAGTACATTTTGTGGTGTATAAGGATTACCTGGTTGAACTGTCGCTTGAATAGTTTGAAAACATTCATTTACTGCTTGAATACAAACTGTACCATCTGCATTCTGATATTCTATTTCTCCAGTAATACATAATCCAGAATTTTTTACATCTTCACTTACGCAGGACCAACAATGTGGACATTCTTCACAATTAACAGTTTCAGCATCACAATCACATCCTGCATCAGGTGTCCATGTTCCTGACCCTTGATGATTTCCTGATACTAAGTATTCAAAAGTCCATCCATCACCAACTACTCGACCATTAAATGATGTAGTAGTTAAAGGTATATTATCGTTGTTATCTACAAAAGTAAATTTAACATCTTTACTTGGTGTTTCAGAATAATACTGCATGTTAACATCACTTGGTACTGCTAAAGTTTGATATGATGAATATGTGTTTCTTAGATTATTTGTTGGAATAATAATACTATCATGAGATATACAACCTAGAGCACTTGGTGACCAATGTTGACAGTAGCTATCGTTGTCTGCATGAGTTGAACCTGCATCTCTGTGTATTATACCACGTTGAAAGAATGAAAAAGAATAGTTACCTATTGTATCACTATTTATAGTACCAAACTCTTTGTTGGAGTGATTTATTAAATTTTGTCTTAACCAACCTCCTGCATATGATACTTGATAAGGTTTACATAAGTTAGATAACCACAGTCCTGGTTTAGTTATTTCAACTGGTATTTGAGAACTTTCAAAAGTTCCTACTAGTTTCATATAACCTATTTGAATTGTTGATTGAGGTGAATTAATGTATACTCTAAAGTACTTATATGAGTATTGAGTAGATACATCAAATGAATATGGAGAGTTAGTACCTACGGTAGTATTACTATTTTCAATAGTCTGAATATTAATCCAATCTGATGCATCTCCTGTATTACTTCCTTGAATTGTAAAGTTCGTAGGAATATAGCTACTATCTGTACATAAATAGTTATTGAATTCAATACTTGATAATTTAATTGCTTCTGGATTGTAGTATGTAAGATAATGATTTGTAGTATCACTATTTGATTGCCAGTATCCATCTGTACTGTTAGTAGCAAGATATGCCCGCATATCATTAACTCCAGTTGTAAATCTATAGATAGTATCAGGAGCAGTATCATTATAGTAATAACAATTACTTAAATCTATAGAAGTATTAACAGACGGCATGGTGTTATCTACAGAACCTGTTCCAATAGTAAGAGGATAATTAGTATTAAAGTTTATACCACTGTCGTATTGATTTATCTTTTCAACCCAAGAACCGTTTTGCCATAAGCTAACAATTCTATATTTATTAGATGTAATTTGAATTTTAACTCGATAAGTAGTATTAGGAGTTACACTATCTAAAATCACATCTGCTCCAGTATCCCAACAATAAGAAATTAAAGGACCACCATTATCTTGAATTTCGAGAGCAAATATATTTTCATAGTGAGCAATACGCTGTAATTGTGTGTAAGCTTCACTTGGAGTAAATTCAAATATATATGTAGTACCTGTATCTGATTGAGTTGAACTTGGTAATGTATAATAATTTGAATTACTAAAACCTGAGGCTACGCCTGTTGAAGGATTGAATACCGGCGTACCATGTGTTGTAAGCTTATCAGTATTAAGTGCGTATGTTACAACTTCACTATCTGCTGTTACTGCAAAAGATGCTCCGCCTATTTCTCCATTACTATCTAAAGTTGGTTGATTAAAATTAATAAATCCTGTTCCAATATACGCTGATTTTGTTAGTTTTGTAAATAGTGGTAATCCGTCTACAATAGTTGTTAAATATGTTTGACCAGATGTATCAATATTATTTATGTAAGTTGCATTTAATCCGTTTAGTAGATAATCGTGTACCCATAGTCTAAGATTATTCATGTCTGGATATGGAGTTAAATCCATACCTTGTGGTTGAATTGTACAAGCATTTTCTACAGGAGTAGCTTCTGCTTTTTTTAGTAGTTCTTCAATTGGGTCACGTTTTATCTTTGTTACTCGTTGATTTGATTTTACCATTTTATATTAACCATTCTGTTTTATCTTGGGCTGTAAAGAAAGTAGGTGATAAATAGTTTACACTTGGATTAATTGTAGATGTAGGTATATATGCGTTTACTTCAGCTGGATTAACTATTGCTTCTTGTGATGCTTTAACTAATGATAAATCTACACCGCGTGTTGGTTTTGATTTGTTAGATACAACTGCATTATAGTTAAAGTTTATTACACCTATATCAGATTTCGATACACTATTTGCACCAGATGTGTATAAAGTATCATTACATTCACTGTAATAAAATAATGTTGATGAACCTACGTATTGTCCTGATAGTCTTTGAAAATCTGAATAAACTCCACATAGATTACCTTTATATACACCTGGATAATTCTCAATGTTTGAATTTAAGAAGTTACTATTATATGATAATTCTGGAAAGTTTAATGTTGGTAAGTTACTATTATTTGTCTGTGAATATGCTGTGTCATTGTATTCTAATACAGTATGATTTTCGTCGTCAAGATAATATATAGTAATATCACCATTTATTACTTCTTTTAGTACTGGAGTTTCACGCTGTGAAAGTACATCATACATGTATCCTGGTCCATCAAGAAAGTATTTTGATTGCTCTAAGTATCTACCGTATGTATGAATAGTAGAACCATATCTACTTAGTAATCCATTAAATAACTTTTTTAAGCTTTCAAATGCTGTCTTATTAAGTAATCTATTTGTTGGTTGTTCTACTATTTCTTTTATTAATGTGTATGCTGATTTTTGTTGCGATAAATCAATCTCGAACGGATTTGTCCATGTTGTCTCTGGATATACCTTAATTACTCCATCGATATAATCATTAAGAAAGTTTATACAACGCTCATATTCTGCTTGATTAGTTGTACCATCTTCATTTATTATTTTAAAGTGCTCAATTGGCATTTATTATTCCTCATCAATTTCAAATTTTTTATTATGGTTATTTTAGTAGCTCCTTATAGTGCATCCACTTAATATTATTTTTATCACAGTAGTTTGCGTATGTTGTATTACTGCCTTTGTAAATCTTGACGTTAGGATTTTGGAATATCATTACTATCTCATACTCTGGATGTTGTTCAACTAATAGTTTCATCTTCTTGCGGTCTTGTGAAGTCCATTTACCTTTAAGTTCATATAATAGTTTACCTCGTACGAAATCAGGTCTATATTTATGTTTACTTTCAGGTACTGTGTAACTTATATTAAATGGTTCATACTCAAAACCTAAGTGCTTTAAATGCCCTGCTAATCGTGCTTCAAATTTACTGCGATATTTCTGGTCTGAATTTTTCTTCATTGTTATCTGCTGTCTTAATTATTAATTTGTTATCAGATGCTTCATCATCATCAAGTTGAGAAAACTTTACAACAATTGCAAGTAGTTTATCGATTTGTTTAAGTATATCAGTATCACCATCTTGCATTAAAGTATCTACTTGTTTTAATAAGTTACTTCTTATGCGCTGAAATTTAACAGTCAATAATGATGCTACAAGTTTATTATATTCTTTGTATTTAAACAACTCATCAATGAAGTTTATACATTTAATCGGATGCCAGTCTTTATGTTTATTCTGGATGTATTGTAATAGGTCTACTCCTTCAATATCTTTTGATGCTAATTCGAGTAGCTCATTATTTGTTAATTCCATTAATAAACTCCTGTATCTTTATAACAATCTTATTAATATCTTTAAGCTTTAAAACTGTTTTTAAAACTTTATATACGCCTGTGTGGTTAAATCCAATTTCAACAAATCTTTGTTTACCACTGTATATTAAACATATGTACTTACAATCTTGAATACTTGTATCTAAAAATTTCGAACTTAGTCTAAATCTATTTCCACATGGAGTAGTTATCACTTGTCCGATATGAATTTTTAAGCTTCTGATATTGTAAAGTTCCAAACTACAGTCTCCGTTTAGCTTTGTTTACATCTATCATTGATGTATCAACACTTGAAACTGACTTAGTACAAGCATCATTAATATACATTACTGCTTCACCTGGACTAACTCCACTTATTGCTAAGAATAATGCAGTTAAAATTGGTTGTAGATAGTAATCATCTGATAGTACATCAGTTTCGGATGTAACAAATTTCTTTGATGCTCCTGAATTAAAGTCTTGAAATAATCCAGTTCTAATAACGTATCCAGTTTTCTCAGATGTGTTAATAGTTCCATCAGGATTCAATTTACATGGTTTACCACTTTTTAGATAGGCTACCTTTTCTCCTACCTTATTATAGTATCTTTTTCCTGGTTCTCCAGATAATTCTACTTCAATACTTAATTGAGGTGTATTTGTTAAAGATATTAATAAGTTTAAGTATCCTATTATTTTTTGTAAGCATCTATATGTTGGTTCTATTGGATAATTAATTCTTACTGCTAATGATTTGTAAATATCTAATACGTTAGTCATTTGTTAAGCTCCAGCATTTATTCAGTGTCTTTGTTTGTTCTACTAACTTTGTAATTAACTTTTCAATATAAATAGGGAAGCTATGCTCCATACCATCTTCTACAGTGTAAATAACTTCCATATTGACTAAGTCTTCTTCTATTTCATCTAGTGATTTGAGATAAGTAATGTATGTCGATGCTCCAGCATACTTAATCAATACTATCTCACTTGCAACTAAGTTAATATGGAATATTAAATCATTAACTAAACCAATAGGTAAGTATAAAAATGTAGATGTTACTGTCTGCATGTTTACCTCACTAAATTACTGCTGTGTGTCTATTACTTCTGTTTCTTCTTCTACTTCTGTAGCATCGTCCATCATATCTTGAAGTAATAATTGTAATAAAGTTACTGCACTACTTGGCGATATTCCAAACTGTTCACTTAGCATTGCCACAAATATATCTTCTGCTGTTACTTCATCATTAGCTAAGCCTTGCGCTACAGTTTCTACGACTTGGGTATCATTTGTAGCTTGTTCCTGTGGTGCTGTTTCTGCTGCTGTAGTTTCATCTATGGTAGTAGTATCTGGACTTACTACTTCTGTTGCTGTTGTATCTACTATTTCTGGTTGTTGATTAGTTATGTTATTTTCTGGTACATTCATTGACATTATTGTCTTACTCCTATTTTAAAGTTACTACTAATGTATAAAGTGGATTTGGTAAACTATGAGATAGACTATATTTCTCAATTACTTTTAGTTTTTGTAAGTGCTTCATTAATGTTCTTATTATTATCAAGCCTCTTAAACTTACAAATCCTGTTGCAGTTACCTCATAATCATTATATTTATTATTAACAAGTGCTTTAATTAAACTCTTATATCCTTGTTTTCCTGTTTGAAAATGTGGATGAACTAAAATTATCTTCTTTTCGTGTTTATTCATAACTATATGTTTAGTATAAGGTTTAATTAAATTAATCCAGTCATTCATTCATTTACTCCCAAGGCATTTTTTGTTCTGTAGCTTTTGTTGTCTTTGTTTTCTTTTCTTTCTTTGGCTCCGCGTCTGCTGTTTTACCTGTAGCTTTTGCAAGCTTTGCTTTGTACTCATCAACTTCTGCTTCTGTTAACTTACGTATTACTGCTTCACCTGTTATGATTGGATGAGCTGCTTCTTTTTTCTGATAAACCGGTCCGTGGATTTCAACATAGTCACCTTTGTTAATTTCTTCGCCATCTTTCTTAAATCTTAGAAATGATAGTCCATTCGATACTACATATTGTTTATCTTCAAATGTAGCTGTTACGTAGAATGTTCCTTTTACTACTAATGGACTTGGATTTTTGCGGACTTGTTTCTTTTCTGTCATTTCAAACTCCTTAATTTTAAAGTAATACTAAAATAAAAAATACATATATAATATATTATACCCATATTTTATAAATTTTTAACACTTTGTTTACAAAAGTTTACGTATCTCCTGCCTAAAATAATTTTGAACTTCGTCTGGATTTAAATCTGGTTTCCAAGGCAAATAAGTAATGTCAATTTTTCCTTGATGAATTCCTTTAGATTTATCAAAACCGTAGTGTGTATAAATATTTGATATTTGAATATCATATTTATAACTTAAATAAACGCATAGTTTACATATCGTATTAAACTGTTTAAGCGTGAATGGATATAAAGATTGCTTATGTTTGAGATTAAATCCGTAGTTACAGCAAGCTGATACTCCTATTGAACCTGTATTGCCTAAGTATGTGTGAGCTGCATATTTACCATCTTTACAATTCTCGTTATCCTCTGGTTTATATACACCTGAATGCACTGTACCTAAGTTATCTACTAAGAAGTGATATGCTTTTAAATCTGTAATGTTAGGTTTATATGCTCCTGCTGTATGGTGTATTATTATTCGCTTCATTAGTTACCTCCAGATATTAAATCAATTATTAATAACACTAATGTTCTTGATATTGCCATTTTACCTCCTTAGTAGCTTTTCATTATCTTAATTCGTTGATTAACACTTGGATGCGTAGATGATGCTTTGTTTCTATAATACTTAGGTACTATTTTCTCTAATGCAATTGGTAAATAATTTTTCGTATTTTCTTTTCTAGCAATCATAGTTGCAAATAAGTCAGCTTCAATTTCATGTGTGTGATATAAAATTATTTTTTGCTGTTTAGATATTGGATATAATTTATATGTTGCCTCAAAGTGTCTTTTACAATGTTCTAGTACGACATGTCCTACCTCATGAAGGCCTATTGCTTGTACTTCATCATAGTTTAACTTGTTTGACAGTCCAGATGTGATTATTATTCTATTATACGGAGTTGTAAAAGCTTGTACATTACTGCTAGTGCTAAAAATAACTTCGCATGTTTTATTATAATCTATGCAAGTTTTCTCTAGTTTATGCTTTAGTTTTACTTCCTCACCAAGTGTTAAACTACATGCAGTATTACTTAGTAGTATCATTAATACTATTGATATTAGCATTATGTAAATCAAGATTTTTGTCATACTGTTGCACCTCTGATAAATAATATATTAAATCTGCGCTCTTTAGTGTTCTGAATAACGATTGTGTTATTTGTAAATGAATTGGTATTGATGAAGTGTGTCGATAGTTCCAAAAAGATTTGTATACTTGTGTATCTTTTACATAAAAGTCTTTTGGACTAGCTAATAATGCTATTATTTTTAAGAACTGAATTAGCGCGTCTTTGGTATCATTATTTAATTCAAATATAAATCCTAGATGGTGTCCTTTTGTGCTTTCGATAGATAACTCTGGTACTAGAGTTTTAATATCATTTATGAGTTGATGCTTGTTGGATACGTTACCAAGTGAGCACTTCTGGAAGCGTGTGTACAAAAATAGTTTTTGATATCTACGTCTAAGATAAAACTTTAGAGTTATGCAATTCATTATTACTTTTGAAGTAATTGATAGTGCTACTCTTTGATGAAAGTTCTTAGCTAATTCTATCTTATTGAGTATTATATTTATAAAGTTATTTTTATCTTTTGTTTTCGACACATCCACATCCTTTTATATTCTTGTAGTTTAGCATTTTGGACCTGTTTTTAATGAAGTTGTATTGCTCTTTTGTTACTGGTTGACCGTTATAATAGAACTTTACTCGGTTATTTATAACTTTGCGCTCACATCCACAAGTTATACCATAGTCATGCATAAACTTTAGCATAGTATCTCTATTGTAGAATTTATATACACCGTTTATCACTGTATATCCTGAACCGTCTATGAAGTTTAGTTCATCTACATATAATACATCTTTTGATGAATATGCATCTAACCAGTACCATCCATAATCTTGAATTAAATCAATGTTTTCTTCAAATATAGCTTTGTGTATTCTATGTATTCTTTTCATTATATGTGCTATCCTTTTCTAAATTATGAGTAGCATATTCAAGACCATAAAGGAATAAATCTATTCTACGTTCATTAATTAATCTAGCAACATCAACTGCTATTTGCTGTATCTGTTCTTCTCCTTGTTCTGGTATATCAACTCCAAACTTACTTTCAGCATATTTAATTCCTGCTTTTACTCCTGTTTCAAGAATTTCTTTTTCAATGTTTTGAACAGTTTCATCTTGCATTAATGATAATCTAAATTTTATATAGTTTTTTAGTGCCTTGTTACAAAAATTAAACAATGTTCTGTTAGAGAATTGCTGTATATTATTTTTATCAAGACAAATACATTTCATTACTGTAAAGTCTTTAATCGTCTGTTTCAATTTGTTTATCATTTGTAAATTCCTCTATATCTTCGTAAGTTACTGGTACTCCACCAACATAAATAGCTTCGTTCATATTCTATCCTTTTATTGATTGTAACACATTATTTAAAATATCACGAGCTGTAGCCATAACTACTGATTTTACTTTACATAAGTATTTAATTTCATTTTCTGGCGCTGCCACCAAATTAAACATATGTTTAATCATACTTAGTTTAGATAACTTCAAAGTTATTGTTAGTTGTGTAAATGTTACTTCTTTTTCAGTGACTTCATAATCTAGCTTTAAAGCTTTCATACGTTCATCAAGTTTTTTAAGTGCTTCATCTTTTGTGTCGTTGCTTACAATCAAATTTGCGTCAATGTTCATATATTAATCTCCTCTAAATAATAAATTGTTTAATTTGTTGTTTAGTTCTTTTTCCTTTTGTTTTATAATCTTGCTTTCCCAAGTTATGTTTTCTGGTAATATATCTCCCCAATTAGGTTTATGTTCAGATAATTTAAGAGGTAACTCGTTGATAGACTTAACTTGTACTTTACTATTTTTTCGATTAGTTAAGTGATAATTAGTGCTTTTGATTGCGCCCTGAACAATATCAGCCAATTCTCTGTCTGTCGTATATATTTTTGTTTCAAGATTAAGTTTTCTATCACGAACTTTTATGTAATTTTTTGAGTAACTAGTTAAGTATCGCTTCATTGCTTACCTCTCCATTATCCCATAGTAGTTCAATATCTGTAATCCATATTTTGTTACGTATCATATATCGCATTAGTTGTGTATCTGTTAGACAAGTAAATGACTTTTTATGAACCTTATCAAAATACATTTTAATCATTGTGTTTTCCTATTATTATTTCATTGATATATTGCAACGCTTCAAGGAAGTTGTCGTATTGCCTAACATCCTTTGAGTATTGCTCAGCAGAAGCGCGAAATATGTAATCAAGTGCTTTATGACTAGATGAATTTCCAGTCACCATTTATTATTATAAAAGCTTGATTATTACCATATTTACCAACAATAAACCCTGATGTAACATCCACAGCTTTATACGATACATAATCACTATTATATTTTATAACTTTTTTATAACTCATAGTTAACTCCTGTTGATTAAAGAAAATCAAGTGTGTTGTATAACTTCAACTTGATAAAACATATATATATATATTAATTATACAGTTATACTCTAATTAATATCGGGGTTGGAGGATTATGAAAATAAAATTGAGTTTAATAAATTTGCTTTTTCATTTCTGTTAGCTTTTGGTGCATATTTTGTATCGCCAGTAATTTTGTATAGTTCAGACTTGTTAACCAACTTTTCAACCTCTGAAAATCTTTTGTCGCCTGCTTCATAAAGTGCTTTGATTGCTTCTTTTTGAGCTTCTGTTAGTTTTTTTAATCCTGAACTTGCTTGTTTTGCTTTTTCATTTGCCATAATAAATACTCCTTATGTTTGTACTACATTAAAATTATACCCAGTTTAAGAAAGTTTATAACATAATCTTTACTTGTTCTTTACATTACTTAATCTTTATTATAACAACATTGTAACCAGAATAATTTATCTTTTAATTCACATAAATCACTATAAAAGTTGTCTACATCATCTGTATTATTAAACTTACAGTAACCGCATCCATCACTTACAACATATTCAAAAAAGCAATTATGTCTATCTATTAAATCTGTTATTGATTTACATTTTAGTTCATTATCTGTTACCATTACTATTTTATCGTAAATATTCATATCTGTTATCCCTCCAAGTCCATTACTACATCAATACTATCTTTATAGTTTTTGTTTAAATTAATATAGTTTTCAAGATTTATTTTTTCTTCTTCTGTCATATCAAGGTATGTATTATATGCTCTTGCGTAATATCCTTGTGAGCCCGATAATTTTTCAATTGTACTTCTAAAAACTTCAAAACTTGTCATAATTAAATCCTCCTTATATTTATATTATACCCAGTTTATTTTATTTACAACACATATTTATCATTTATTTACAAATGTTAACAATAAATTAATGTTGCATTGTAGCTGTTTGATGTTTGAATTTCGTATAAGTAACTTTCTTGACTGCATAGTCTAGCAACATTGGTTATTTTATTACATATTTCCACTTGTTTTTTGTAATCATCATCAAAAAGAATTATTTCAACTTTTAAACTTGGCTCGTTACAAATAGTACCATCTTCGTACTTATAGCATCCTCGGCACTCTGTAAATGTTGCGTAATCCAAATCTTTTGAAATTAAGTCTTTTAATGTTTGTACCTGATAAAAAAATGATTTTAAATACCTGCTTTGTGTCCCGATTGTAAAAGTTAATTTTTTCATATTTTATCCTCCGATTAATTCAAATATACCACCAACTAATAAAATAAATAATATTAAATCTGATATTATATTTGACATTTATTTGTCCTCCAATTATTTTGATACCACAATGTATATTCCTGAATTTTCAACACTTACTTTAAATTTACCAAAAGTTTTTCAACTGCTTTAATTACATCTTCGTCAGTCATTAACAAGTATGCATATTCTTCTTTAATTTGATATTTATTAGTCATTGCTTAATCCTCCTTATATTTATATTATTCCCAGTTAATTTTATTTATAACATTTTATTTACAAAAGTTAACAATTGGCGACCTGACGCGCTTCGCTTCTTTTTGTATTATATTTTGATTAATGTATATAAAGATATTTAATTGACTAATCGATATTTATTTATAATGTATATAAAGACCTATGTTTAACTACAATGTATACAAAGATTATTTTTTATATACAGTTTTTTTTTTTAATAATTATATATCTACTATACAATCGATTAAAAATCTATATAATTTAATCTATAATAATAAATATATATCTATCGTAGAACTAACAATATATTTATTCTAATACAAAATGGTTAAATCTAAATTAGATACCAACTCATAAATCTATGTTAATTCAATAAAGTAGATTTAATATAGAGATATTTAATTAATATATTTAAAAAGAACTGTATATAAAAATATATCAATCTTAGTTAACTAACTATCTTTATATACTATTATATGATTAACTATATATCTTTATATACTATATTAATCAAATAAGGTTAATCTACTGTTGATACTTGTGATTAACTAAATACCTACTGGTGTTTGTGTTTGACCTCACTTTCTTTATATACACTGCTTAATGTTCTATATTAATATTATACCCATCCTTCATATTTCTCTAACATAGATTTTAAAAGTCGTTACAAAAGTTAATAAAAAGAAAACACGTGATTTAATTAATAAACCACGTGTGTGTACAAAGGAGATTAATTATTTAAAATATCATTAATATTTCTTTTGGTCATTTGTCTTTGAAGAATTTTTCGTCTAATTCTCCGTGGTATATAAGGTTTATAATAATTGAATTCATAAGTACCAGCTACTCTTTTACCTAACTTTTCTCTTGCAGCAGTAGTAACTTTATTTTGAGCTTGAGCATTCATGTTTGAATATTGGCTATCATTTACAAGTCTGTTAAATAGTTGTTGTTCATCTCTAACATACTTATCAGTCATAAGTGGTACTACTACTTGATTATAGAATTGAACTGGTCCTAATAACTGTCTACCAATATACGATAAACTTGGTAGTAAACTAAAACTACCTTGTTCTGTTGTTATCTCTCCATTATTAACTCTATATGTTTTACCTTCAACTTCAAAAACATTCGGGTCACCTTTACCACTAATTAATTTGTTAAGGAATGTAAATAGCGGTACTTGAATTGCATCACCTTGTTGGCCTAGTAAAAACATATTTGCTGCTTGTATAGGAGTTACAACAGTTGACCTTTGAATTAACTTATTTTCTCTTGGGTCAAATCTAATAGCTTTAGTTGTATCTGCTTCTATTAATCCTGGAGTTTGCTGTTGTACAGTTTCATTTACTGATGTACCTAATTTTGGTAATTGGTTATAAACAAAACTTCTAACTGGTCTTCCTTTTATATGTGCAGCTGTTTCTTTGATAGCTGCTAGTGGATAGTTACCAAATGGTACAAAACTTTTTACTGCTGCTTCTACTGGATTAGTAGCTACTACTCTTGATGGTATTGTAGATTGTAAAAACTTAACTTTATCAATTCCATAGTTATTAATATATTCAAGTGCAATATTTTCGATGTACTTATCTACTGATGCTACTGGTCGATACAAGAAATTATTTATTTGAGATATATAATTAAGTATAGGTGTAGTAGCTTCTGATAATTCAACCATTCTAAACTTTGGTAAATTTTTAAATGTTTTAGCTACTGCATTAACATCAAAGTTATTAAGTATTGATAGAGTAGTAGATAATACGTTAGCTCCTAAGTATGTACCACCTGCTAACATAGTTTTCTTTAGTTCACTATTTAGTTCATTTAGAAATTTATTACTAAATACACTTGATTGTGTATCAAGTTCTTTAACTTCTGTTTTATTTAACTTATTGTACTCACGTATCTTTTTATTTAAGTTTGATGCACTATCTAATGTATTACTTCTAACTACTTTATCTACAAAATCTCCTGCTTTCTTTGCTAAGTTCTTAGGAGCATCCACATAATCAATAGTACCGTACTTTCTTTCCAAAAGATTTGTTTCAATTTTATCAGCAGCTAAATCATCTACTGTATGTACTTTAGGTTTAAGGTGGAATAGTGGTTGAACATCATTATCTTTAACATACTGTACTGCTTCTTTGTATGCTTGTGACTTCATAAAATCAGAGTTATTCAAGTCACTAAATGGTACTCCATATTCTTTACTTAACATTTCTTTAGCTGCAAAGTCTACATCATCGAATATTTCTGCACCAGCCATTGATGTAAATTGCTTATAAGTATCATTAGCTTTTGATAAATCTTGCATTACTGGTAGTAATTCTTTTGGTGCTTTTTTAAAACCTACTGTTTCAATTGCTTGCATTCCTTTACTTATTGCTTCTGGAGAATATTTACTTTCAATAGCTTGAATTTGTTTTAAGAAGTCATTACCGACATTAGTTAAATTAATATTATCTTTTGCTACTTGTTCAGCTAGCTTTATTCTTGTTGAATTATCATCAATGACTTTTATTTTTTTCTTGATTGATTTTGGTAGTTTTAGTCCTATTGCTCCTGTTAGTGATGTTACATCTATTAATGCTGTTATTGGATGCTTCCAAGCTCCTGTTAATACATTTCCTACCATCTCTCCTAACGGCATTTTACCTATATCATCAATTGCAAGATTATATGTTGATAGAAGTGCATCTCCAAATTGTTTTAGTTGAGTTGGGTCTTTTGCTACTGCATCAAAAGTATCAATCATAGCTTTTCTTGCATCTTGGTCATATCCAAATATTCCACCAAGTAAAGTTGCTATTCCAGCTCCTATTTCGTTTAAGTCATTCTTTGCATTAGTATATAGTGAGCCTTCAAACTTTATATCGGATTTATCACTTTGTGGTCTATCACTTGTACTATTGTTATGTGTACCAAATGATAGTCCTGATGATGAGTTGAATGATTGTGAATTACTATTGCTATTGTCAAATGATAGTGCCATAATTATTGTCCTAAATTAAAGTTTTTATACTGTTGTTGTTGATTATTACCTTGCTGAGTACCTGGGAATACTTGTGACATAACTGATTGATTACTATTTAAAAATTGGTCCATAGTTAATCCTGACATACCTGCGTTCATTACTGCCTCACTAGCATAACTAGCTTGTTGATAAGGAAGTAGATTTTGTTTACGCTTGTATTCATCTTGGTTAATTTGTAACTGACCTTGCTTAATTGGTATTTCCATTCTATTTGTTATTGCATTCATAGAACTAGATTGAGCATTTTGTCTACCAGTTTCTGCTTCATATGTGTCAATTTGTTCACCAACTCTATTGTGTCTAGCTCTTTCTTCTGCTTCGTAAGCATTTATTAAGTTGTCAATATAATTTTGCTTTTCAGTAGCTATCTGTTCACGAACATCTAAGTTATAATCTCTAATATCTTTATCTGATGATTGTTGTGTAGCAATAATACTATTTAACTGTGATAGAGCTTTTTCTCGCATAACTGGAGCTATTTGCTGCATAGCTTTAACTTTTTGTATTCTACTAAATTCTTCTGGAGATAAATATGGTACAGAACCTGATGGTACTCCTGTCATATATTGATAGTATTCGATAGCTTGATTTTCTGGAGTATAGTAGTTATCTAAATCATTAAATGTGTCATTAGCTATTTTGTTAAACATCTCTTGATATGTATTGATATAGTTTTGTTGATTTTGTTGTTGAATTTGCTGTTGTTCAATTTCTTGAGGTACTACATATTTTTGTCGATACTGCTCTACTAAATCTCCATCTGCATCATATTCATTTAGACTACCTAAGTAGCTTTGCTGGTTATTTTGAACCGCAGCTAACAAGCTATCCTTTTCTTGATACAATTGAGCTTTTGTTTCTGGAGGAATGTTGTAACCGCGTTGTTCTAATTTCTCCATCTCTGCAATCTGATTATTAACATTTGCAAGCATATCATTATTTTTTTGAGTTTGCATTGTTAAATAATTATCTGCATCTGTTAAAGCTTCATTTACATTAACTGGGTTACCAGTTGAAAAATCATATATCTTTTCACCAACTACATGATACTTTCTTCCTGATACTCCTGTAAGATACTCTGGTACGTAACTTTCTAAATCTGGGTAAGCCATTCCAGTTTCGTATTCTTTTTCCTGTTCAGAAGTAGTATTTCTTTTTATACCTAGTTTATTTAGTGCTGCCTTAGTTAGATTATCACCTGCAACGTATCCTAGTCCACCATATAATAGTTTCAATAATGAATTTCCTGGAATAAGGCTTGTACCAATTCTAGCTGTATTTGCAACTGTTTTAGGAATTAAACTATCATCATTTTCTTTAAATGCTTGCCATAAATCATAGGTAGACAATCCTACATTACCTATAGCACCTAGTATTCCATTACTACCTTTAGCTTTTGCTATAACGTATTTTGGTGAGTTCCTAATGATACTTCCTAATTGGTCAACAAATTTTAGTAGATTAGGAATTTCTTTTGCGCTTTTTATTCCTAATTCATCTGATAATTGTTTTAACTTTTTACCATTTTCAACAATTCTTTTTGCGAGTTTAACTTCTTCAACTGTTTTACCTGATGCTCTAAATGTTTTAGATTTTGATATGGCATCGTCAATAGAACCTTTTAGTAATGTGCTACCTTGTTTAACTTTTTCTGTAACAGCCGGAAGTTTTTTAACAACCTGTTGTCTAAATTTACCAGCTATATCAGTAATATATTTTGCAGCTACTTTAGCTCCTTTATCCTTGAATACATTAAGTGCTTTTGTTGCTATTTGCGGAGCTTTCATAGCTAGTCCAACTGGTAAAAACGATACTAAAGTATCAATTAATATGTCTGGATTTTCTATTGTTTTATTGGCTACTTGGGCTGGAGCTAATGCTAATTGATTGAAAAATTCAAGTGACTTTCTATGTAAATTTGAATAATTATTATCTTTAGCATTTACTGGTTGTCCAGCTACTAATGACAGACCTGCTATTGGTAGAAACTTCTTAGTACCATCTAATGTACCTCGTAATCCTTCTGTAAATATAGAATTTATAAACTTATTTGTTTCTTTTTTTCCTTTTTGTAGTTTATTACCAGCTTGTTGTAAGAACTTTTGTGCCTGTGTAGAATTTTTAAATCCACCGTATAGCACTTCTATTACTTTTTTATTTACCATAGTAATCTCCTTTATGCAATTGTATTTCGTCCACCAAAATCACCAGTATTACCATATCTTCTATTTACACTCCATTTATTAACCGCTTGATTCAAGTTGTTAAAAAATCCGTGAGTTTGTGGAGCTTGAACAAATTTAGTCCACGATTGGTCAATATACTTTTGTTGGTCATTATTAAAACTAGAAGATGAAGTATCTGCTAATCCAGATAATGTACCTCCTACTCCTGTTAGTACTCCACCTATAGCTTGACCTCCTGGTATAATACTCACTAAACCACCTACACTTGATGTTACTTTACCTAATGAGCCAAGCCAAGCATTATTAGCCTCATCTACTTTTTCTGCTGCTGTAGCTCCGTAGTTTCTATTAGCGTAATTTAGTTGTGTAGCTCCTGATAGTGCAGCTAATTCATTTTGTTGAAGTTGATTAGCTTGCGCTACATTCTGGTTTAACACATTAGCTAGATAATTTTGTTGACTATAAGCATTTTCATCTATTTGTCTATTAGTTTCACTGTTGCTACCAAACGCAGCTTGACCTCTTAACATATTTGCATTCTGTGCAAGATACTTATCAGATAGTAAATCTAGCTGTCTGTTATTAAGTTTATCAGTCCAATAATCAGTTCGACCAGAGTAATCAGTTACGTAATCTTGAATTAAACCTAAGTTAGTGTTGATGTACTCATTTGATTTAAGTCCTGATTGCATTACTTGTTTGTTGTAGTTTTTTTGATTTTTCTTTAATGCCATATATTCGTCCTTATTCTTTGTATACACTGCTCTGTAAATTAAATATCAATTTTAAAATATTCAATTTGCAAGACAGCGTTAGCTGTCCTGCTTTGATTAACCTCCTGATGGTGCTGTTAATGTAAAGTAACCACGAGCTCCACATAATGGATTAGTTACCTTAGCACCATAAACGATTAAACCTCTAAGAATATCTCTATAACTATCTGGGTCTGGTATAACTTCTGCTCTACTTTGAGTAAATGCTTCTGTTACCAAGTTTCTAGTACCACAAATAATTTGTAAGTGTTTATTTGAATCATCTGACATGTGGTTTAAGCTTTCATCGAGTACTATTTCGAAACCTCTGATAACTGGTACATTGCCATAGAATTCTTTAGCCTCTGTTCTTGAACCTGCTTTTGTATCTGCTTCGATAATTAGTTCATACAAATCACCTGGCACTGCTAATACTGGTAATGCTTCACGAACTTGTACGCCTAGAACACCTGGTACTTCACCACCTTCACCATCAAACGCAGTTTGTTCGCCTGATAGTTCTGATACGTTGTCCTGTGTTTCTTCATCTACAAATCGATATTTACCATATTCCATAATAGCACCAGTTTTCATAAGTTGTATTCTAAATTTAGTTAAGTAACTTAGAACATTATCAACATTTAGATATACTGGAGATGCTGCTGTACCACCACCAATAACAGGAATAGCACTTTCTGCGTTAATAGCAGCCATAACTGCTGTGTTACGCTGCTGAACTACAATATCTTCACATGCAAGTCTATAACCTTTTTCAATGTCATGATAAGTTTTTAGTTGCATTTCCCAAGGTAAACCAACTGCATATCGAATTGGAGTATCAAGGTTTAAAGTTATTGTTGTTGAATTAGCATTACCGTATCCACTTGGCATAGTCATACCTGCGGTAGTAGCTGTACCAACTACAGATAAATCAGGTTTAATGATTTTTACTGCATCGGCTTTATCTCCACCAGGATTATGAAAGTTATGGTTAACTATTCTAGCTGCAAAACCACCAGTACTTTCTTTCAAAGTGAATAACATTTGTTCTGCCCAACGTTCGGTTGTAAATGCTGTCATTTTAACTCCTTAAATTAATGTTAGTTCTAACACTTACACTTAGTATATAACTAACAATTTTACCAAGTGTATATAAATAACTATAGTTTATTATACTATGAATTAATAATTCTTAAATTTGCTGTATTAATTAACTTAATACCATAAAATGCTGTTATACATAATACATCAGAGAACGTATTTACATCTTTTGCAAGAACTACTTTTGGTTCTGTGAATGCTACTGCATAACTGTCATTACTACCTACTACACCGTCACCAATACTACTAAAGCTTTCAGCAGTAGTATCTACATTTACTCTTGTTGCAACATAAGGTTTTATATCTCCGTTTACTAATGCTGTTTGATATTCTTGATATGTTGTGTATGGTAGTAAAACTGTAGGTAAATTCATATAGTAAAGTGCTGGATATGCTACAGCATCCTTAGATGCATAATAATTTTCTGCTGTTTCTCCAATAACTTTTGTATCATAGTCTGGTTGGTCAGAAGAAATATTATGTGTAACTGGAGCGCCATTATCATATCTATAAATTGAGTATTTTTGTCCAGTTCCGTTGTATTGATTATCAGCAATCACATGTCCAAGAGTTTCAGCAAGAGTAGGTTGCGCGGTAATTTTAGATATTTCAGCAATATTAGTTACAATATCAGCTTGAATAGCATGAGATATAGCATTTTTAAATCTCACTGCAAAGTCTGATTTTATCATATTTTGTAAATCAACATTTGTTTCTAAATCTACTTCATTAGGAATCGTATAAGATAGTTTTAGAGATTGAGTTAAGTCGATGTCAACAGTATTATCAATATTATCAATCTTATATGTTGATGCAGTGATTTCTCCGTTTGCTAAAGTATCAGTTTGTGTCTTTGTTCCACCTATTGTAAAATTAGTTGTTGAAGTTGTAGTAGTATCTACAGGTGAACTATCACTATCTGTACCTGTTTGTTTTAGTACATCACCTGATACAACTGGATTAGGTACTATAATAGTTACTCTTGATGCTCTAACTCCATTGTTACTAGGACAATATATTGGAGTTGAAAACGGTAGTAGTTGACTTCTATCAGCAGGTGCTATAACTGCTCTTGATAGAATACTTGATAATTTACTTTCATTAAAATGTGTCATAATTTACTCCTATTGATTGTTATTATTGTTACTATTTATTGTATTTGTTATCATATCATCAAACACTGAATTAATACCTGATATATGTAATTTTTCTAAAATCCATCTAAATAACATTAATGCTTGTACTGGTTGTAATCCTTGAATAACTGCACCAAACATCGGCATATTAATTAAAGATAACAGCACGTTACTTTCTTGTTGGTCTTTTGCTATATCTACGTCAATTTGTAAACTTTCTGGAAATATATCAGATATTCCTTTTAGTGCAAATTTCATAATTTCAAGTATATCAGATAGTGCTGGAAGAATTAATTGTTGTTTTATTTTGTTTGATAAGATATTTAATATACCAGATGCGCTATCAGCTAACATCATAGCTTCACCTAAAGTTCTAACTGAACCTCCGCTTTCTCCTAGAGTATATTCATTAAGTCCTGTTGCCTGCTGTGATAGTAGTTGAGTACTAGTCTGAATTGATATTAATCCGTTTACATCTAATTGACCTGGTAATAATGCTCCTAATTGAGATGTATATGTAGAAGGTAGTTTAAGATACTTAGTTATTTCAGCTTCTTTAAAAGCTTTTGCATCTAGTGAATAAGGTCCAGTTCTAATTGGATTTACATTCTTATCCGAATAATCAAATAGTATTTTATACACATCCCTTGATAATTCTGATGCTGTTAAAACTGGATAAATTGGTGAGCAATCATCATTTTTATCGTTGATACTAATAGAACGTATAGTAGTTAAATCTCTACCTTTTTCTGCGTAAATAACTTGACGTCTAAATACAATAATTAAGTAGTTATCAAGTTTGTTGTTTACAACTAAATCACCTATAAATACTCTTATTTCTGCTACTGCCTCTGCATCTGCTGTAGCGTGATTGAATAATTCCATTCTACGATAGTCACTTAAAAATGTGTAACTAAATGCTAGTTCTGGTGTTACTCGTATAGTAAAAAATCCTGGACCTGGTTGTTCATAATCATAAACTATTTTAGCTGATTTAACTCTATTTAATAGAATATCTGGTAATGGTGTACCAGTTTCCATGTTTACGTCTAATACTAACGTAGCACATCCGTATTTTATAGCATCATCAATTAGTAAGTCATTTTGTGATTGAAGTGCATCAAGGTATCCTTTTAGAACTTCTGTTGGTCTATCTAAATCATCTTTATAGTTACTAGATGTAAGTCTAAAACTATCTCTTAGAGATAATAGAGATTGATGAAGGAATTTAAAGTATGCGTTATATGCATAGGTCATATTAACATTCTTTATTACTCCTTGCTCTTTATTGTTTATTGCATCTCTAATCTCACGACCTTTTCTATACCTAGTGTGCCATTCTTGAACATTTCTAAGTCTTCTATATAGTGCTGATTGTACCAAAGCTAAATCTCGCTCTGTAGATACTTTTGTTCCTGTACCAATGAAGAATGGTAGTCCATTAAATGTTTTTACTTGTGTCATTATTAATATCCTTTTGTTGTTTCTTCAAAATACATTAAATAGCTTATTGCATCAATCGCATGTGGTGTATAAATTAAATCTGGTTCTATATCCAGTTCTTGTTTTGTTGGATTTAAAATTTTACCAGTGGTTATATCGATACGTGTATTTTCAAATACATAGTTAGTTTTTTTCATATTATCAAGATTGAACTTATATTTATCTTTTAATACATGTGTTCTAAATATTGATAATCGCTGTGTAATTCTTGGATTACTTGGTAATACTCTTAGTTCAGTAAGAAGTCCTAAGCTATCAGCTACTCTTTCTATTAGAACATAATCGTTATCTAGTCTTTGGTTGTATGCTCCTGCACTATCACCATATATAATAATCTTATTACAGTTATAAGTATCTATTAAAAACTCTAATACTGATTGAGCTTGTACTTCTGTATGTGTTTTAAGATTAAAGTGCTCATGTAGAAAGAAGAAGCGACCATCACTAGAAATTAATCCAGATAACCAACATTGAGGTGAGTAGTTAAAGTCACATGTAATAAATACGGAATAGTTATTTGTTGGAATTTCAGTTGGAATGCACTTTACTGACAATGGGTCAAAGTTAGATATTAGTGCATCATCAAGTGCTGGAGTTATTTTACCATTGATGAACTTCTCCTTTTCTTCTGCTGTCATATTCTTAGATAAACCATCAATGTATCCTTCTGGCAAATTAGTGTTTTCATATGAGCTTCCAATATAGACTTTTCCAGAAGTTAAACAATAGTGATTAGTTGAACTTGGTGGATTGGTATGCGTTAGTAATATTAGAGGTGCATTACCATTAACATATCTTAATCTACCTTGAAATTGTTTCAATACACTGTTTGATATTTTACTAGCTTCCTCAATATCTATAAAGTTAAACTCATACGTCAATATCTGTTTATAACTAGCACCATGAGTAATCATTATAGTTGTACCATTCGGACATAACCACATAGTTTTCTCTTTGTTTAATGATATTGGTTCTTGTCCTAGTATCTTTAAAAACTTTACAGTATATGCAAATGTATTATCTTTAACAAGTGGAATTGTTGGACCTGCCATACATACTTTCGACATAGGATAAGCATATATATAACATGCTGTTATCAGTGCTCCTAGAAATGTCTTACCTGAACCAAGTCCACCTACGTAATTTATAATGTTTGTACTTTTAGGTCGTGCGTATCTAACATCATTTAGCACTTTTGTTTGTGTTGGAAGTAACTCTATTAACATTTTAGTGCATATACCTCATTACCATTTTTATCAATCTTAACCTTGAAACCTGTAAATCTTGAACCAAATTTATTTTTCATTCCTAGTAGTTCTTTATAATTATCATCAAACATTACTATTTCTTCATCGTCGCGTATAAAAAAGTTGTTTTCTAAGAAATCTGCTTTGGAAAGTTCAGTAATGCTTTGAGCAACACACTCTACCATAATAAAGTTAGTAAACTCTTTAAATATTAAATCTACATGTTTATATGTTTCATAAGTTTCATGTCTAGCAGTTAGAACTAAATATGAAATATTTCCACTATTAATAGTCTCAATTGCTTTAACACGATTGTATATCTTTTTGTTGATTTTACATAAACCAAACTTCATTTCAAGTGTGTGTATAAATGGATTTACATTCTTATAGTATAGTTGTTTAAGTGTTTTATTCTGTGGTATAAATCTATCCATAAAATCAGCTATCGGACAATATATTGATGTTTTATCAAGGTCAAATATTATTAACAAAACTATAACCTCTTGTTTCTTTAAAGTTAAATCCTGCTTCATTGAATGCCATAAATAAATCAAGTGGAGTAACAGAGTTACTATTTATATCCTTAAACTTAGAGACTATATATTGAATAGATTTATTGTCATTAAATACTGGTTCTCTAAGTGCATCAAGTACTAGACCAGAACAAATATACTCATCTTTAGATTTATTGTTATCTTTCTTTAAATGTCCGTTTGTTAAGAACTTAAATATTGATTTATAGCTGTAGTGGTAGTTACTTGCTTTCGCAACATATTTTAGTGCCAAATAAACATCACAGTCATCAGAAATAGTAGTACGTTTAATTAGACTATTCTTATGTTTATCATCAATATCATTTAGTAGTAGTATTCTTGTACCTTTTTCAAATGCTTTTGTTTTTGTATCATCAGTTTTGTATGTAGAGCTCTCAAAGATAATTTTATTATCGAGTATTAGTAATACATGACTTGGTACAAAATCAGAAGTTTGATTACCTCTGTATATAATATGTGATACTTTTCTTATAGCTTTAGATACAAGTGATGTTCCTTGTACAAATACTACTTCTAATTTGTGCATATTACTTAACCTCTTCTGTAGCTTTCTTTAAATCTTCACATTTGAATTTATTAATATTTCTTTGGATAATCACGATGATACCACCAGACTTTTTAACTACTACACTCTGATGAGTTTCATTACTCTTTTGTTGACGTTGAGATTTTAGGATAATACCTCCTGATGCCTCTACTTGTACATCTTGTGTAGCTACTTCTGCGTATGATACTTGTGGAGCTACCACCAGTACTCCCAGTAATCCTAATGTAATTAATAATCTTTTATACATGTTGTTCACCTCTTTCAATTATTAGTTGTATCATTCTTATATTACAAGCTGCATGAGCTAAGTGTGATACGTTTGTTTCTTCATCAGTTTTTGATATATAGTGATATTTATACAAGTGTCTAAATAATGCAGGTACAAGTGTATATGGATTTAAGTCTAAGAATGACCATGGGTGATACTTACCTACTCCAAATTCAAACACTTCTAACATTTCTTCGGTATTTTGATTACTTAATCCTGGTAAGCTATCAGTATCATGTTCCTTTATAGCACTAACTACGTCTTGTATAATTATAAGAATATCAAGTTGCCCTACTGTTTTAAATGATGAAGATGGTAGTAACTCTCTGTAATATTCTGGTATAAGTTGCATTAATTGGTCAAGTTGTAAATGCATAACTATATATCCAAGTGGATTTTTAGATTGACTTTGTTTTCCTGGAATGTTTTTAAAATTGTCAGCTATTGGATAATACGGAGTTATATCAAACTGCTTGAATATGTTTTCGATATACGCCTGTTGTTCCAAGCTATTCATCTTTTCAAGTTTATTCCATAAATACTTTAGTGACATTCAGCCCAAGACCTCCCAACTTTAATATCAACTTGTAGTTTACAGTTTAAGTGTAAATTAGTATTAACTTTATCAACTGCTTTATATACACACTCTTTGTATTTTTCCACATGTTCAGGTCTAACTGATGCTTGAATTTCATCATGAACATTAAGAGTAAATTTATAATCTACATCAGTCTTACTTAGTTCTTCGCGTAAGTACACTAAACAGTTTTTCATTACAACTGCACCAGAAGATTGAAGTAGAAGATTTAATAAACTATGCTCACTTCTAGCTTGTAGTTCTCTACCATCAAGTCCTGTAATTGTACCTTTTTGTTGATATTGATTTTTTAGATTATCTTGTAGTGTACCTAATCCTGGAAGTGCTTCAACAAACTTTGATATCGCTTTATTTACATCATCAACTGTATATTTTACTCCTGTACCTGCTGACAATCCTTCCGCTAGTTTCTTCTTTCCTGCTCCATATAAGTAAGCATACTCAAAAGTTTTTGCTTGTCTACGTGTTTCAAATCCTAGTGTTTGTTGTGTCCAAGTATGTATATCACCATTTTCAATAATATCAACACTAAAGTGTCTATCGTTGATATTATGAGCTAAGCACATAAATTCAAGTCCTTTAGCATCAAAACCAACTTGTACATATCCATCATGAGGTATAAATAAGCTTCTTACTTCATATGCATATTTACCTTTAATACCTTTAATTGGACCATTATCATCTGTTCTTACACTTGGCATTGTTGATAGATTAGGTTTGTTATGTGAACATCTACCAGACACAGTACCATCTGTGTATACTTTACCATGAATAATATCGTCTTTATCAAGTAAGTTGTACAAGCTATTATCAGAATTATAAATCATTTTACGTATTTTATTTGCTGTTTTCCACAACAATAAATCTTTTATTTCTGGATACTTATCTTCAATTGATGCTAGTACTTCATCATCTAAACTTGGAGTTGGTTCATCTTTACCTTTTCTACGTATTAATGGTGGATTAAAGTCGTATTTTTCTTTTAGATACCGCATCCAATGATAAGTAGAACTTAGATTAAATGGAGTTATAACTTCTATGCATTCAATATCGCCTGCTTTGATATTCTTATTTTTGTTAACTCGTTTGTATACTTTAAATGTATAATCAGTGAATGAAGGTAATTTACTTAATAGTTCATTTGCAGCTACTACTTCATCTTGTTCAATCTGTGCATTTAGTTTAAGCAAATTTTCAGTATCTATTTTATGACCATTTATTACTTGTTGTGATATACACCAAGAGAATTTATTAGAAAGTTCAATTACTGATTTTGGTATTTCATCTACGTTACACTGCCATAAAACTAATTCAGTTACTCTTACATCTTGTTGACAGTAAGCTCCCATTTCAGGAGTGTATTTATCCCAAGCTTCACTCTTAGTCTTTTTACGTTCTTTCCATTCTTCATCAGTATACTCTTTACCAGTCATTGGATTGAACTTTTCATAGCCTAAGTCTTTTCCCCAGTCTTCTAAACCATGTTTTTGACGTTGAGGAAAAACAATACAAGATAAATTAAATGTATCAAGAACATTATGTGTAAACTTTCGTGATGGATAAAACTTTTCAAGAACTGGTATATCAAATTGAATTATGTTATGTCCAATCAATACTTCTGAATTTTCAAGAATATCTAATGCATCATTGATATTTGATTGCGTATATAGTTGAACATCATTATCTATTCCAATTCTTTTTAAAGCTATACAATGTATAGTTGTACAATCTTGGTAAAATCCATTTGTTTCTATATCAAATATTGTTTGCATGTCTATAATCTCTGGTAAAAGTCATCATCAAATTCATACTCTAAAAGTGTATCTATTCTTGGTTGTATTTCAGAAATAACATTAGCTAATACATCTACTGGAATACTACTAATTCCTGATGCATAAACTGATACTGCTGCTAGTAGAATTTTTAATTTATCTAGTTCTTCTTCATTAACAGCACGTGATAGTAAATCTTTTAATTTCACAATTAGTCCTCTTTTATCTTTGTTACTACTTTATCCTTGAATATAATTGTTTTTAAGAGTACTTTATTTGAATTATTATACCCAAAGAACTCTTGTAAGTTCCATATGTCTTCCTTAGTGCATTCTTTACTCTTAATAAGTTTTAATCCACCTGTTAAGAATAATAAAGTAGTTCGTTCATCATCTGTTAGTTTATGTTCTATTTCATATATTCTCATTATTTGAAAACCTTATCTTGACAATCTTGACATAGTCCTGATATCTGAAATTCTTTGTAGCTTAGCGCATCTCTGAACTGTCCTCTTGGATTACTCATATCTTTACCACAGAACGGACATAATTTATTATCTTTTCGATAGTCATAGACTTGCATTTGATGTAGTAATTCACTTGGGTTCATAGTATCTCCTTTATATTTTGTAAATCTTACTGATGTCATACATTATATCAAACAAAGGTCCTGAATGCTCGTAGTTCCATACTGGTAAATTCTGGTTTGTAAAGAAAAACCTGAGAAGTTTTCGTTTGTATACTACTAGATGTATCAATGCATCTAATATGTTATCACAAGGAATTGCACTGTTGGCTTTAATCTTTAAATCAAGTTTACTATGTTCAATTATTCTTAGTGCTTGAGGTACTGTGATTAAATTACCTTTGTTTACTAGTAATAATCCTATGTATGCAATTACCTTTTCAACTGACAATGCTTTTACAATAGCTAACCGTAGTAGTCGATTAAGTAATTTTCTGTTAGTTATATTTACTTTTTGCTTCTTCTGTTGTGACATTTGACCACTCATTATATAAATCTATAAACTGTTCTGTTATGTTGTTACGAAATTTATAAATCTTATTTAAATCTTTTTCAGTATTAAGATAGTGTTGTAATCTGTTTTCAAATCTACTTAGAACTTCTTTAGGTACTACTGCTTTACATGCATCATAAATATCTTGCTGTACTCTTAATAGACCTATATGTTTATATTTAATTGGCTCACTTAGCTTAAGAAGTTTCTCGTAGTTATCTATAAAATTATCCACGTTCTCTACTCCTGCATTTACCAAGTAACATCTTAATTCAAATCTATATTCATCAAGTGTTTTCTTATTCTTCACTTTCACCAACTCCAATAATCATTAAAACAGTAATAGCCATCCAAACTGATATACCGATTAACTCAAACCAATTCATAATTACTTAACCTCTGTAAATCTTAAATCTGCGTTTATCTTGTAGACTTGTTTTGGGTCTACTATACAATCTTTGTTCTTTGTGTTAGATACAATTACTATACCTGTATCTGGGTCACGTAATAATTGCACTACATAGTCTGAACTTTCAAATATAGCGTTACTGCCTTTTGGCATTAGTATAACATCTTCATTAACTTTACCTTTTTCATTGAATTGTGCCTTTGATACTTGACTACAAATAACTCCTGTTTTATCTAGTCCTGTAAGCGTAAATGCTTTTATTGCTCCGCATATTGAAGTTAATCTACTATATTCATCTGTAGCTGCTTTCCATGGAGTATTTTGAATATAGTCCAAGCATATTAAATCATATTTGTTCGGTAAGTCTGTATCAGATAGTAGTTCTTCAAGATTTTCTTTAAACACATTCCTGTAATCAATGTTATTATCAAGTTGAGTTATTAGCTTATCTAATATGTTTTGACAAAGAGGACTATTGAGTTGTTTTATTACAAGTTCATCATTACCACGTATAGCAAGTTCATGTTTCAAAATTCTAATTGTGTATTGATAGATTGACATTTCTGATGATAAAAGTAATATTTTCTTTGAGTGCTTCATAGCTTCTAACATAACATGCATAGTCATTAGTGATTTACCTGCACCTGGTGAACCAAGTAATAGATTTAATCTGCCGAGTTGAAAGTTAAATTTGTATACTGGCATCAGATGAATTGTCTGCTCACCTGATTTAATTCTTTCTATTGCCTTTTTAAATTGTTCTCGCATAAGTATATACTAAATCTCCATTAGCTCTAATTGTTGATAAACTAAATCCATGTCGTAATATAAATCCTTCGTATTCATTAGTATCTATATTACATGGACATACTGTGTAGCAATAATCTACATCAGAAAAATCATCATTAACGTAATTTAAAACTAGTTTCATTAGGCTTGAACCAAAGTGCTTATGTCTATAGTTATCTAGCACTGTAAATAAACATATCTTTAGTGCACGTTTACGCTGACTTAATACTACACATCCAATTAATAGACTATCGTGTTTCTTATCAAATACACAAATTACAGGTCTATTTAATCTATGTAGTGATTGTAAATATTTCTTATCAGCATATTCTCTAAAGATTAAACTATCAAAGTTTACATTTTTAGTTGACATTAATTTATATTTGTACATGTTATTTATCCGTTACTATCATTTCTAGCATCTTGCAGACAATTTGAAGTCTTGAATAGTTACTCATTTTCTTTCGTTTATAATCTTTCGGAAGTACTACTTCATTAGTTATAACCAGATGAATTTTGTAACCAAGTATCGCTGCTAGTTTGTGAATTTCATCCTTAGTTATTTCTGGAATTGGTGAGTGTATATAAAGAGTTTCAGTATCCAATCTAAACTCTAAATCTAGATAATTATCATTTTCTAATCGAACCGTAAATCTCAAACACACACCTCCTATTAACTAAGTGATATAAGTCTATCTAAATATCCTGGTCTATAAAATTTCTTTATATGATACTCATCTTTTTTAGCAAACCAATCGGTCCTTTCAAAAACATTTTGTACAATATCCTTATCCTTTGTATCGTAGTAATAAACTATTTTGCGAACTAATCCTAAGTCATTTGCACTATTATCCACATCTTCTGGTTCTGCATTTAATATTTCATAAAGTCGTTTATCTGATTTACTGAATACACTTATATCTGTTTCTGGGGCAATAAAGTTATAGTTTTTCTTTTGATGTTCTTTTTCAATCTTCTGTCTGTCACGTTCATATTGCTCTGCTTTTAATCGCATCTGCTCATCACTTAATTCTATGAGTTTATCAAATAGTTGAACGTTACATTCTTTAAGTTCAACATCAGCTATTCTATCAATACAAGGACTTACGATATGTCTTACTCTAGTCCATACTTCTAGTTGTTGACCTGTGAAATCCATAAATCTAGTTTCTAGTTCAATGTCTGTTTTCTTTATTATAAATATATGTGCTCCAAGTTCTGATTGAGATAGTTCTACAAGTTGCGGAGTATCTATCATAGATTGCATCCATTTATATACTGGATGTTTGAAATCACAGTGGTCACAATCAATACAGAAAATAGAATAACCAGTATCACCTATTGGTCCAAGTTTGATTGATACAGTGTATCCACGTTCTTTAGCTTTCTTAAATTGCTGATATGGTACATGTACTGCATTATCAATCGTTGAATACCTTCCTTGATAATCAACTGGTCGTTTATCTTTTGAGAGTATAAATAAATCTGTACAATGTTTAAGTTTCATTATGGTAACTTTCCTTTTCGAGAATAGCCTTCACTTCTAAATTGATTAATGTTATTTATGAGTTTAAATATCTTACGTAAGAATGGTATTTTAGTATGGTCATTGATTGTGTTTTGTGGATGTAAGCAATCAAACTCTAGTACTTTAGCCAGTTCTTTTAGTGGTACATTATACTTTGTCAACATTCGTAACAAAACGAGATTACTTGGAAAATAGAACATTAATCCATGTTCTTTATATACACCTTTAACAAATTCATAAACATCATACAGTTTTGTTAATTTCTTATCTTCAAGTATTTTTTCTGCTGTTACTACTCCTACTTTTGGTACACCAGGAATATTATCTATTCTATCTCCAAGTAAAAATTGCTTTGCTAGTTCATGCATACTACTTTCTACAGTAGTTTCAAATACTTTAATACCATTTTTCTTTTTAGATTTAATAGTTAGTTTTGGAATTTGTAAGAAGTCTTTATCACATGAGATAATCATTACTTTGTTTCGTTTATCTTCAACCAGATTAGAAGCTATGATTGAAATCAAATCGTCACATTCAAAGACCATTGATGATACAATATTTACATGAAAGGCTTGTAGTATTTTAATACATTCATTCTTAAACTCAATCCAGTTCTTAGCGTAGCTATTTATTCGTTGAGCTTTGTAATATGGAAATAGAACAGTTCTAAATCCTCTGTTCAAACTTATACAAAAATAGAATTTTGGGTCTAATCTATTAAATTCTTTGAAGTATCTTTTTGCTTCTCTTATCTCTCGGTCTTTAATCTTTAGCATTGTTTGTACTGCTATGTGTGGTGGCAGTTTCGTTGCAAACATAGACCTAAGTAATATATCACCATCATATAATATGTGTATCATATTAAACTCCTATTTATTTCTTTCCCTTTTTACCACGACATCCCATTACTTATCACCTCCGTTTATATTAGATTTTTGTACTAAGCTTATGTTAAATATTTTAGTTGTTGGTATCATACTAATTTTTAACCAATCTGTGTAACTAACCGGGTATCTCAATGTTTTAGTGTATAAAAACCACCAATTATTAGGATTAACCTGGTTCGTTCTTACTGGTAAATCTTCACTTACTGGTACATCTCCTGAACTTTCAACACAAACATCATCACCTTCAACAATAGCTATTTTACCTTCAAATACTATTTCTGTATCTTGTAGTGTTGAACCTCCTACATCTGGTTCTAAATCTGAACCAATATAAATCCAACTATTATAATCAACAATACCTAGTTCTTTGTTAATCTCATTGTAATCTCCATTATCTTCTACTCTTTGATACTTATATAGTTTTTTATCGTTAATCCAGTAAGCTTGGAATAAGCCTGGATTAATATCTTGTACAGTATGACATCCTGATAGTATCTTATCGCCAACTATAAAAAACATCATATTTGCACGCTGATTAGATACAACTATTAAACTGTCCAGGTCTTGTACAAATACTACGTTCTCTCTTATGTAGTTGCTTGTCATGTCTTCATATGCACTTAATTGATTAAATTTCAAGTAGGCTTTACTTCTTGTAAGCCAAGTATTTAAAGATACATATGCTTGTAGAAGTGTTAATGCTTCTTTATCAACTACTGCTAACATAAACTTATCTATAATACCAACTCCTGTAATTGGAGTTCTATGTTGATATTCTTGTTTGATTGATAAGTCTAAGCTATCTACGTAATAGATACTAGATGTATTATAGTTTACTAGAAAAAAGTATGATGCTGATGGATTTCCTGCGAAATAACATCCATTCAATCTGGTATCTTCTGACCAAACTACAGCTTCACTGCTAGTATCTACGTTTGACCAATTATATGGCTCACTGCCTATTATGTTTAATCTACAAGAAAGATATAATGTATTTCCTGAAACAATAATATCTCTTATGTAATTTGTTGCACTTGTTAAATTAACAGTAGTCCATCCTGCAAGAGTAACATTAAATGTATCACCAAATGTGTTAGGTAATACTGTATTATAATTTATGTTATAGAATGTTCCAGAAATAAAACATCTAAATTCACCAAGAGGAATAATCCAAGTATCTAAACATTCAATATATAATTCAAGTTGTTTATTATTATTTATACGACCTATAAAAGCAACTGTTGATTGTGGTGGATTGTTGTTGTTGATATACTCATATGTTGTTTCTGTTTCATTAAATCCTACTATACCTTGAAATCCACCTTGATATTTTTGCTTTGATGCTTGTAAAGCTGTAACTAGTATTCCGTTAGATGTTTTAAATGCTAGTTGATTATTAACAGTGTATATAAATTCTGTTATCTGGTTAATAGATTGAACTTCTAAATTATCAGTACCTGTACCAAATACATGTTCTGTTTCTCTTGTATATGTACATACATATCCTTGGTCATCAATATAGTAGTCTTGTCCGTGTATAACTGGTATACTCTTAGCTACTACTTCTGGATTAATTCTTGTTTCATTACTAAAATTCATATTTTATATACACTCCTATTTAGAAAAACCAAATGCATCAGCAAAAGTATCGTAATCTAACTTGTAACTATTATAGAATTGTGTATCGTTCATTTTAACATTAACTGCTTGTTGTACAATCGATGTTTTACTTAAATCAATAATAGCTTTAGTTTTTGTAGCTCCATCACTTCTACAATTGAAATATGTATTTGTGAAATTATACAAATCAGTTGTATCATATGATAAAACGTAAACATGTATTTTATTATGTACTACTGTCCATTTTAATTTTCCATGTTCAACTTCTACAGTACTATCTATTGTATCTCCAGGATTAAATGTTACAGTTTCTGGAGATACGACATAATCTGCACTATTACTACTAATCCCTATTTTTCCTGTAGCTTGTGTAATAAAACAATTAAATGTATCTGTAGATGTAATAGTCTGTGAATGAATTGTATCATCATATTCAACTAATGTAAAGTATGACTTTATGATACGCTTTGCGTCTTCCGAAGTTTTAAAATGGTTGTAAACTAATCCATTAGTGCCATAATTAGTAATTGTATTGTCTTCATTTATGGTTACGTCATATGTTTCTATTGGTAGATTTGCTGTTGTTACAAGTGATGCTATTGGTACTTTTGGATTATCATCAATTGCAATGCTTGAATTAGGTAAATCTATATCTAATGTACCAGCTCTAAAGAATGTACCTATACAGAGCTTTACTGGAAAACTAGATATCTCTGTTGTAGTATTATATATTTCAGTAGTTTTAGTATCTACAATTGAATTTACAACAAGGTTATAAGTACTGCCTGATTGTTTAGTTACATTTATGTCTAATGTAACCCATTTATCATTTGATGCTCCTACATTAGTACTAGTAGCCCATGAACCGTTATTGTTTAGATGAAATTCTCCATTGGTACCAACATATAAAGAAAAAATATTATCAAGTGCTGTTAAATCACAATCATTATCTGTATATCTCTTGTATTTAAAGATGTAATGCATATTTGTAAAGCTATTTAAATTAATAACTATACTGTT